>ERZ808048.61-NODE-61-length-21990-cov-5.012276_pt1 | contig 21990 bp, 21 predicted proteins | sample MGYA00380197_ERZ808048 | MGnify/ENA primary metagenome ERZ808048 (study PRJEB31490, sample SAMN06133377) | cow dung metagenome | isolation source: M1 | host: cow | place: China: Chengdu | collected 2015-05 ... | reverse complement strand
GTCTTACCACCATCTATTTTTGACTTGATAGCATAATATATTCTAAACGTGTTTTCACAGGGTCTTTCTGCAGAGTTTGGCTCTATATTCGTATTTAAATTTACCACACTACTCGTCAAATATAACGCTGCAAATTTTTCCATTGAAGAATAAGCCCCTCGCATTGACTGAATTCCCACAAAAGCCAAACACATAACAAGCCCCACACAAATGAGATGTCTAAACTTTACGACACCTTTCTTTGACAAAACAATCAAGGAGGAAAGACCCAAAATAAGCAAGTTAATCTTTCCCAATGAAATAACCACATACATTAAGTTCAACAACAATAATAGTAGTATCCTCCCAATGTTATTTCGATTAGCCACTTGCAATTCCATCAAAAAACTAACCAACCAAAAAATCACAAAAAAACCTGTGGTACGTATTCCTTGTGCATTTTCTGAAACATTAGCGTCCCGCAAAGCAGTAAAAACATTCCCCATAGACGCATGACGAAGCACCATCACAACGTCGAAAATCAAAAATGGAATGGAGAGCAAAGAAAAATAGTAATATATATCACGGGCAACAACACTCGTTTGTACACCTTGCAATAATGGTTTCACATAAAAGGACTGAACTATCCATGTAGAAACACAAAAAACAATCATCCATGTAGAGAGAATCAAAACCGTTGATTCTTTGAACGGATGCATTCCTGCGTCTATCAAAGAATAGGCTATAAAAACAACAAACCATACAAGCATTGATAGCACTGCTGGAGCATACCATTTACGGCGAGAAAAAAGCAAACTTGCAACCAACAATATACAACTAATCAAGATTAAAGTTGTCATAGCATTCAACACGATAAGTATAGCATTTGATTATTTTAGACACTTGGTTGCAAAAGTAACATTTTTTTTGCTAATACACAAAAAAAAGACCCAAAAGCTTGGGTCTTTCTTCATTTGATAATCAATTATTCTGCAGAAACTTCTTGAGCAGCCTCTTGAGCAGCCTCAACAGCTGCAGCTGCTAATGCGTCAGCTGCTTCTTGACGTTTCTTGAGAACTGCAGCAGCTTTTGCTTTGTTTGTTTCTACCTCTTGAGCAAGAAGAAGTTTTGCAGCAGCTTCTTTCTTGTCAGCCTCACCTTTAGCAATCTTACCGTTCTTTGCGTCCTTTTGTGCTTTCCAAGCCTCAAAACGCTTCTTAGCTTCTGCACTATCAAATGCACCTTTAGCTACACCCCCTTCTAGGTGTTTCATCAAAAGTACACCTTCGTTTGAAAGAATCGTACGAACGGTGTCTGTTGGTTGAGCACCTACACCCACCCAATACATTGCACGATCAAATTTCAAATCTACTTTTGCAGGATTCATGTTTGGATTATATGAACCAATACGTTCAATAATCTTACCATCACGTGGTGAACGACTATCCGCTACTACGATGTGATAATAAGCATAATCCTTGTGGCCATGACGAGCCAAACGAATTTTTGTTGCCATTGTTTAAATGATTTTTATGAGCTATAACTACACGAATTACATGCTCGAGTTAATAATAATTACATGCCTTTTACACGAAAAAGCCTGCAAAGGTAATCATTTTATATGACATACACAAATTTTAATCAAAAATATCAACTTTTCAACATACTGCTTTTATTACTCAATTTTTTTTTGTACTTTTGCATGATGTAATTTGCTTTGATATGCTCTTTAAAGAAATCATAGGACAAAACGAGATAAAAAATCAAATGATTCTTTCCATTCAAGAAGGAAGGATTCCTCATGCTATGTTATTTGAAGGGCCATCTGGAATAGGCAAATTACAACTCGCTATCGCATATGCACAATACCTCGCATGCCCGCATCGAACAAGTACAGATGCCTGCGGCAAATGCCCTACCTGCCTACAATATGCCAAACTGCAACACCCAGACCTACATTTCGCATTTCCAATAGTCAAGCAAGATAGCAAAGATACTTGCAATGACTTTTATGACTCTTTTCGCAATATTATTTTGAAAAAAAAATATTTTGATCTAGACGATTGGTACAAGGAAATCGATTGCGAAAAAAAACAAGGAATGATTTATGAAAAGGAAAGTAGCGAAATACTTCGCAAACTTACTCTCAAATCATTTGGAAATGGATATAAAGTTATGATTATATGGCAGGCAGACAAAATGAATCTTACCTGCGCTAATAAACTCTTGAAGTTGTTAGAAGATCCACCAGAGAAAACCATCTTCATTCTTGTTAGCAATAGTCCTGACCTCCTGATTCCCACCATTCTATCGCGAGTACAGAGATTTCATATCCGAAAATTAACACAACAAGACATCCAAACGGCTCTACAGGAATATTTTACACAAAAAAACCTTACCACAGAAACAATAGAGGATTATGCACATATCGCCAATGGCAATTACATTGAGGCGAATAGATTGGCACAAGAACATGAAGAGAACGACCTATACTTCAAATTCTTTGTGCAACTTATGCGTTCGGCTTGGTTAGTTGGAAACAAAAAAGACTATGCAGCTTTACAACAGATCAAACAATGGAGCCAAGATATTGCAGATACGAATAACTTTGGACGAGAAAAGCAAAAAGCGTTCTTAAAATACGCACAAAAACAAGTACGAGAAAATTATATCTTCAATTTTAATGAAAAGCAAATGCTGTATCAAACACAAGCAGAACGAGATTTTTCAAGAAGATTTTCTCCCTATGTTTCAGACCAAAACATTGATAAACTAATATACGAATTTGACTCCGCAGAACAACAAATCACTCAAAATGGTAATGCTAAAATCGTTTTTTTTGATTTATGTCTGCACATAATATTACTAATGAAATAAATAGATATATATGAATAATAAATTCACATTAAATAATGATTCATGCCAAATAACAGAAAAGGCATGCAAACGCAATTCTGCACACATGTTGCCTATCACTGATTGGTTAAGCAATATACCTGCGGACAACACGTTATCTAATTTGGTAGAGGTCCAATTCAAAAATACAAGAAAAGGTATTTATGTCAATTCCAACAATCTTCCTTTGGAAAAAGGAGTCATGGTTGCTGTTGAAGCAAATCCTGGTCATGACATTGGAGAAATAACCCTCACAGGTCCTCTTGTTCATCTACAAATGAAGAAAAATAGAATTGATACTTCACGATATGAAATCCGCTCCATTTACAGAATAGCAACAGAACAAGACCTGGCGCGAGCACAAGAAGCTCATGCAAAAGAGCAAGAAACAATGATCAAATCAAGACAATTAGCCAAGGCTTTAGGATTGGAAATGAAAATTGGAGATGTTGAGTATCAAGGAGATGGCTCCAAAGCTATATTTTATTACATTGCAGATGGAAGGGTCGATTTTAGACAACTCATCAAAGTATATGCAGAAACCTTCCGGATACGAATCGAAATGAAACAAATCGGAGCAAGGCAAGAAGCGGGTAGAATAGGCGGAACGGGACCATGTGGACGAGAATTATGTTGCTCAACTTGGATGACCAACTTCATCAGCGTTAGTACTGGAGCTGCTCGCCTGCAAAACATATCATTGAATCCTCAAAAACTTGCAGGTCAATGTGCAAAACTAAAATGCTGCTTGAATTATGAAGTGCCAACATATGAAGATGCTCTTAGTAAATTTCCACCTAAAAATATACCTTTAGAGACAAAAGATAATACCTATTATTTTTTCTCTTCAGACCCATTGAAAGGGGAAATAACGTATTCAACAGACCCACACATTGCTGCCAATTTAGAAATATTGTCTCCTAAAAGAGTATTCGAAATCATCGAACAAAATAAACATGGCAAAAAAGTTGATACGTTAGGAGGACGATCAACTACCAATGATCACGTCGAAATTGGATATCAAAACGTTGTTGGCCAGGATGATTTAACTCGCTTTGATAAAAAACGAACGCATACAGATAAACCTCGTAATAATAAGTCACATGACAAAAAAGAAACACAACATTCTAAAACGGATAGGAATAAAAATCACCACCATCATAGTAAGTAGTCTGTTCCTTGTTTCTTGTAACCAAAGAAACATCTATTCAGAATACCAATCTATTGAACAGAGTTTATGGCACAAAGATTCTTTATTAAGCTACAACATGTTCATTGAAGACACTAGTTCCACATACGACGTGTTTATTAATGTAAGACACATAGAGACATACTCGTTTCAAAATCTTTGGTTTTTTATCTCTCATAGCAACACTAACCATTCAAACATAACCTTAGATACCATCGAATTTTATCTTGCAAACGATAGAGGTGCATGGCTGGGTAGTGGCAGAAATGGGATTATTGAAATGCCTGTTCTTTATGAACAAAATTATCACTTTCACCAAATAGGAGAACAACGCTACACCATTCAACATGGCATGAGAGATTCGCTTTTGCGCGGTATATACGATGTCGGCATAATCATAAAAAAAAATGAGTAAAAATAAACTTAAAAAATTCGCTGAAATGGAGACATTTAACAATGTCTTCCAATGCGGTAGTAAAGAAATCCATCCAGATAATCCCGTAGTAAAATTAGCTGGTAAATGGAGAGAAAACATATTCAAAAACAACAATCCCATTGTTTTAGAACTGGGATGTGGACGTGGAGAATATACGATTGGCTTAGCAAAGAGATATCCAAACAAGAATTTTATCGGTATTGATATCAAAGGGGCACGCATGTGGGCGGGTGCGAAAGAAGCATACATAAACCACATAGAGAATGTTGCCTTCTTGCGAATCAACATAGAAATGATAGATCAATTCTTTTTAGCAAACGAAATTGATGAGATCTGGATTACATTCCCAGATCCTCAAATGAAGAAATCAACCAAACGACTGACATCTTCATTCTTTATGCAAAGATACCAATCTATCCTCAAAAACAATGGCTTGATTCATTTGAAAACAGATAGCCCATTTTTGTATACCTATACACAATATATGGTCACACAAAATTCATTCTCTTTAGTAGCTGACTCTCAAGATTTGTATAGCGAAGCTGACAAACATCCGGATGCGACATCACTACAAACACACTACGAAAAACAATGGTTACAACGAGGATTAACCATTAAATATCTCTGCTGGCATTTGTCACATAGAGAATGTTTCATTGAACCTCAAGAAGAAATAGAAAAAGACACATATCGTTCATACGGAAGAAATTATGTATCCACAACAAATAATTGACGCACTCAAACATGTTAGATACCCAGGCAGTGGGAAAAATCTAATTGAAGAAGGAATCTTAGAAGATGATATTCGCATCTCTGGATTAGAAGTCTCATTCTCTTTGATTTTTGAAAAAGACAACGACCCCTTCATTCGCTCCATTATCAAAGCAACTGAAACAGCTATCAAAACGTTTGTTGACCCCAATGCTGCCGTTCATATACACGCGAAATTTAAAAAAGAACATGCTCATCCACAACAAACAGCACCCAAAGTCAATAGCAACAAAATTATTGCTATCCATAGTGGCAAAGGAGGAGTCGGTAAATCTACTATTACTGCCAATTTAGCTATATCACTCGCTAAATTAGGATACAAAGTTGGATTGCTCGATGCTGATATACATGGTCCTAGCATTCCTAAAATGTTCCAAGTAGAAGGAGCTCGCCCATTATCTGTTAATGTCAATGGACGAGATCTGATAGAACCTATCGAACAATATGGAATTAAAATGCTAAGCATCGGCTTCTTTGTGGAGGCTAACAATGCAATCATATGGAGAGGAGGAATGGCTAGCAATGCAATCAAACAATTGATTCAAGATGCCAATTGGGGTGAACTTGATTATTTCTTGATAGATCTCCCTCCTGGAACATCCGACATTCATTTAACACTACTACAACAACTTGATCTAACAGGCGTTATCGTCGTTACAACACCTCAACCTATTGCGCTATTAGATGCAAGAAAAGGAATTGATTTGTTTTCTAATGAAAAAATCAATGTTCCCATATTAGGATTGATCGAAAACATGGCATGGTTCACTCCTGCTGAACTACCCAACAATAAATACTATATCTTTGGTAACAATGGAGGAAAAGAACTTGCTAGTAACCTAAACATTCCACTATTAGGACAAGTACCCCTTGTTCAGTCCATACGAGAATCAGGAGATAACGGGCAACCTATTGCATTAACTTCAGATAACCTATCTTCCATCTATTTTGATGAAATCGCAAAAAAAATATAATGGATGGCATCATTTAAAGCAATAGAATTAGAAAAAGATTCCATACGAAAACTCCTTTTAAAATACTCTTTGCCTGGTATCATTGCAATGATTGTTAGTTCGTTGTATAACCTGGCAGATAGTATCTTTATTGGACATGGATGCGGTCCTTTGGCACTTGCAGGGCTAACCGTTGCTAAACCTTTCATGGATATCTGTGCTGCCTTTGGAAGTTTGGTCGGGGTCGGCGCTAGCACCATCGTTGCCATCAAATTAGGAGAAAAGAACTATAAGGATGCCAATCTGGTTCTCGGAAATGTTATTTTATTGAATATTATCCTTAGCAGCTTGGTTAGCTGCGTTGGACTCATATGGTTAGAACCTATACTATATGCCTTTGGAGGAAGCGAATCAACCATCAAGTATGCATACGAGTATATGCAAATTCTATTGATAGGAAATGTGCTTACCCATATCTACTTTGGCCTAAACAATATGTTGCGCTCCATTGGGCATCCCAAAATTTCAATGATCGCAACCATCGTTTCTGTTGCCATCAATGTCATATTAGACCCTATTTTTATTTTCACTTTCAACCTGGGAGTTAAAGGAGCAGCTATTGCCACTATCATATCACAACTCATTGCTGTAATGTGGCAACTAAAAGTACTTTGTAACCCAAAAGAAGTTGTCCATTTCAACAAAGAAATATGGAAATTGAACAAAAGCCTACTACGTCAAATTATAACAATTGGACTAGCACCTTTTCTAATGAACTTAGCACATTGTCTTGTCGTTATTATAATCAACAATCAACTTAAAATTTTTGGAGGAGACATTGCGATTGCTTCATATGGAATAATCAATCGCTTCATTTTCATTTTCGCAATGATTGTGATGGGACTTAACCAAGGTATGCAACCTATCGTTGGGTATAATTACGGTGCGCAAAAATACAAAAGAATGATGAGAGCATTTGATTTGACGGCTATATGCGCTACTATTATAACAGGGCTATTGTTTTTGATTGGAGTGTTTTTTCCAAACTGGATTATACAAATCTTTACACATGAGGCTTATCTTATCAACTTTTCGAAAACACCAACTCAAATCATTTGCTGCTCGATGTTGATTGTTGGATTTCAAATGGTTACAATAAACTTTTTTACGTCCATTGGAATGCCAAAAAAATCAATCTTCTTAAGCCTTACCAGACAAGTTTTGTATCTCATTCCACTCATTTTACTATTACCCCACCTTTTCAAAAACAATCCACTTTTAGGAGTATGGTGGAGCATTCCCATTAGCGACATATTATCCGCATTTACCGCATTTTTTATGCTTCTTAAACAAAAACTATTTTTTAAACAAGAGATTGCCATACAAGCACAAAACAGTATTGCCTAAACATATCAATCATACAAAACCGCTATGGGAAAAGATTTTCGAATGGGAACAAGCGCATTTTTGTGAACAAATTCCAATATTGCTATATAGACACCTATCTCTACGTGTTTACCTATAGTTGACTGTCCATTCCATATCAACAATCCACTTTCGTTAATTTCCACATTATCGTAAGGAGTCGCTATCAACATTCCATCTGCAGTATACACGTTCATAGTGACACGGTACCCTGGCAAAGGAAAATTGTACGAAACCAACATTTCATCCTCATATCCATCACCATTTATTGAAATACTTTCGGTCAACAAAATTATTTCACCCGACTCATGCTTCTGAATAGGGGTGTATTGTTCCACACCACTTATTTGGATATCATCGAAATACATATCCCGTCCTCGCAATTTAGAATACTTAGCAAATAGCACACAATACTGTGAGTTGAAAAATTCTTCAAAATATGTCCCTTCTTCCACAAAATCCTCATCCTCATCTTCAACGAATGAATACAACCGAAATACACCATATTCATCCCGTGTTAGTTTTACAGACACAGAAATATCTTCGCGCTCTAAAATCCCCTTTCTCAAAGAATTCTCAATTACCTTTTTGTTCGTGCTACCTGTTACTTTATACAAGACAACATTCTTATTTGCACCTCCTATCTGAACATAAAAACCACTGTGCATAAAATCTTCTGATTCTGATATGTAGAATCGTGTTAGATTGTACACAGATGTTCCCCCGTCTATCCGAGTCCAAAAACTCCATTCTGCTTCTAAACTTGCACGAGAAGATACCATTAACACACTCTCGTGTGATTCGTCATCCTTCGTTTGCAACTGATCATTGACGTTAATTACAAAACGATTCCAATCACCAGACCATCGTTCATAACTCTGATCATGATTGGAAAAATCATCGTATATCTGAGTATATCCTACCTTGGTTAGAATGGTCAATATAGCTATCAACACCCACTTTTTTTTCATAACTGTCCCGATTCAACTAAAATAATTACTCGCTCCACGATCTTATCTTTGTCATTTTCATCATATTCTTCTTTCAAATCGTTTTTGAACAATTTAGCTATAAATTGCCAAAAATTGGCTGTAAATTTACCTTTATAATGCTTTATTAAATCATATCCAGTTTGGCTTGTTTCACGATTAACCAATTTCATTAACATCATACCTTGCGAGGCATACATTCCCCTAAAATCTTTTTCATATTTTCTAAATAGTTGTTTTTCGAACTTTCGCCACCATTGACGTTTTTCTTTTTCAGTAGAAAAAGTGCGCAACACACTATCCGCATATTGGATATCTTTTTTTATCAATTTGGCATACGGCAACGTCTTTTTCACATCCCTAACGGTTCTCCAATAAAAACGCTCTTGTTTTTTATTTCTGAACTTCAACTCAGGAAAGATAGAGATTTCTTTCAAATAGGTCGCATACAACGTATCTTCTCCATTCTCAATGATTTCTATAGCCTTAATATGACTATGAGTAGATTGAGCTTGTGCCAATAGGGTAGAGAAGGAAAATATAAAAAGCATTATGGATATTCGACACCTCATCACAATGCAAAGGTATAACAAATATTCCGAACAAAAAAATATCGTTTTGACAATCCAAATGTTTTTCGTAACTTTGCAGACTCATATACATCATATCTTTGTACAAAGTATAAACCATGCATATAACGAACACAAAATTAGATAATCCTATTCTCAAAATCGTTGGAGAAGAAGCAGACCGGCTTAACTTAGATTGCTATGTCGTAGGAGGGTGGGTTAGAGATTTGTTCCTTCAACGAGAAAGCAAAGATATTGATATCCTTGTTGTAAATCCTTTTGAACAAAAGAACTTGCAACAACAAGTAGATTGTGGTATCGTTTTAGCAGAAGCTGTAACGAAAAAATTAGGAAAAGGCACTCATCTAAGTATATTCAAAACATATGGTACTGCGCAAGTGAAAAACCATTCCATTGAACTAGAATTTGTAGGGGCTCGAAAAGAGTCATACAAAAGAATGTCGCGCAATCCTATCGTTGAAAATGGAACATTAGAAGAAGACCTCAATCGAAGAGATTTTACTATAAATGCAATGGCAATTAGTCTAAATCGCAATACCTATGGAGAACTATTAGATCCTTTTATGGGAATAGCAGATTTAGAATTAAAGCTTATTCGTACCCCTCTTGATCCTAATATAACCTTCTCTGATGACCCTTTGAGAATGATTCGAGCCATTCGGTTTGCAACACAACTTAACTTTCAATTGACAGAACAAACCTTCAATGCCATTACATACAATCTTGAGCGAATCAAAATCATTACCAAAGAACGCATTTTGGATGAGTTAAACAAAATCATGTTATCACAACGCCCTTCATTGGGATGGAAACTACTTGATAAGACAGGATTGTTACCTTATATTTTGCCCGAGTTGGAAGCGTTGAAAGGGGTAGAGGTCAAAGATGGAAAAGGACATAAAGATGTTTTTTACCATACACTTCAAGTATTGGATAATATCGCTTTACTATCCGACAATTTGTGGCTTAGATGGGCAGCGTTATTTCATGATATAGGAAAACCTAAAAGCAAGTCATGGGATAGTCATACGGGGTGGACATTTTACAACCACAACTATATCGGAGCACGAATGATTCCTCATATTTTTAAACGCTTAAAAATGCCTCTCAACGAGAAACTAACGTATGTGGTTAAAATGGTGGACTTGCACATGCGCCCCATCAACCTTATTGAAGACATTGTTACAGACTCTGCCATTAGACGACTACTATTTGAAGCTGGAGAGGATATTGATGATTTGATGACTTTATGCTCCGCCGATATCACAAGTCGAAATGAAGAAAAAGTTAAACGTTTCCAACAAAATTTTATACTTGTGAGAAATAAGATGGCAAAATTAGAGGAAAAAGATCGTATTCGGAATTTCCAACCTCCTGTCAATGGAGAAGAAATTATGCAACTACTATCCTTACCCCCTTGCCAAGAAGTGGGACTATTAAAGGGAATGATTAAAGATGCTATTTTGGATGGAATCATTCCAAATGAACACGATGCTGCAAAAGAATATCTATTGATCAAAGCAAAAGATTTGAATTTATAATTTTTATCATATGTTACAGATTTACAACACATTATCAAGACAAAAAGAGATCTTTAAACCTCTACATGAAGGTAGAGTAGGGATGTACGTTTGCGGACCAACTGTTTATGGAGATGCACATTTGGGACATGCACGACCAGCCATAACATTTGATATTTTAAGACGATATCTTACGTTCCTGGGTTACAAAGTTCGTTATGTGAGAAACATCACCGATGTAGGTCATCTTGAACATGACGCAGATGAAGGAGAAGATAAAGTTGCAAAAAAAGCCATTCTCGAAAAATTAGAACCCATGGAAGTGGTTCAACATTATACCAATCGCTTTAGACAAAACATGGCCCAACTCAATGTGCTTCCTCCTTCCATTGAACCTCAAGCAAGTGGCCATATCATAGAGCAAATCGCATTCATACAAAAAATATTAGATAATGGCTACGCATATATTAGCAATGGTAGCGTTTATATGGATGTTGAAAAGTATGCCAAAGACTATCATTACGGCAAATTATCAGGACGAAACTTGGAAGAAATCATAGCTGCAACACGCGAATTAGACGGCCAACAAGAGAAGAAAAATAGTTTCGATTTTGCACTATGGAAAAAAGCCGCTCCAGAACATATAATGAGATGGCCAAGCCCTTGGTCAGAAGGTTTCCCAGGATGGCACATGGAATGCTCTGCTATGGGATGCAAATATCTCGGTGAAACATTTGATATTCATGGAGGTGGTATCGATTTGATGTTCCCACATCACGAAGCAGAAATCACACAATCATGTGCTGCTTTAGGACACGATAGTGTGCGCTACTGGATGCACAACAATATGATAACTATCGCAGGTAAAAAAATGGGGAAAAGTTACAACAATTTTATAACCTTAGACCAATTCTTTACCGGTTCACATGAACTATTGTCACGACCATATTCACCTATGACCATTAGATTTTTCATCTTAATGGCACACTATCGCTCCACTGTTGATTTTTCAAACGAGGCACTTGAAGCAGCAGAAAAGGGATTGTTACGACTTAATGATGCATATTCTCGATTACAAAAAATACAAGCTCAAGAAACAACGAACATCGAGTTAATAAATCTTAAAGAGCTATGTATCAACGCAATGGATGATGATTTAAACACCCCTATTGTTATATCTCATCTCTTTGACTCTGCAAGGGCAATTAATACCTTATACGATGGAAAAGGTTCAATCTCATCCAGTGATTTAGACGAACTAAAACAAACGTGGGAGATCATTACAAAGGACATTCTCGGTCTATGTTTTGACGACCAAGCAAACAATGATACCCTCAAAGCCTTTAGTGAAACAGTCAACCTATTGTTGCAAATGAGATTAGAGGCTAAACAAAGAAAAGATTGGGAAACCAGCGATAAAATTAGAGATAATCTTGTAAAATTAGGATTTAATATCAAAGATACCAAGAATGGATTTGAATGGAGTTTATGATGCCTACCCAAAACATGCCCTCGGAAAATTTGGTGAAATGGTTGCTGAAAACTTAATGATCAACAAAGGGTATCAAATTGTAGCAAAAAACTGGAAAAATGGGCATTTGGAAATAGACATTATAGCGAAAAACAAAAAAGAAATCGTTTTTGTTGAAGTTAAAACTCGTTCATCTATTATCTGTGGGTTACCTGTAGAACAAGTTAGGGATGATCAAAAGAAAAACCTAATTGCAGCGGCCAATGCTTACATCAAAAAGAATAATATTCAACTTATTCCTCGATTTGATATTGTAGGTATAGCCGTCAACCCAAATAATATGCAAATCCTTGATATTACACATATAGAAAATGCATTTTTCTATATAAACGAAAATAGATATATACATTCATGATTTTTCATTTTGATGTCATAGTAGTAGGAGCAGGTCATGCAGGAGCAGAAGCAGCATGCGCAGCTGCCAATATGGGAAGTAAGACACTTCTTATAACAATGGACATGAACAAAATGGGGCAAATGAGTTGCAATCCCGCTATTGGTGGCATAGCAAAAGGACAAATTGTACGAGAAATTGACGCCTTAGGAGGACAAACAGGTATTGTCACAGACAAAAGCTCTATTCAATTCAGAATGCTCAACCTATCCAAAGGCCCTGCAATGTGGAGCCCCAGGAGCCAATGCGATAGAAAACAATTCATTGAAAATTGGACCACTATCTTAACTAACACCAACAATCTTAGCATTTGGCAAGACGTTGTCACAGAGTTAATCATCGAACACTCATGCGTCAAAGGAGTCAAAACACAAATCGGCGTTGAATATTACTCAAACACCGTCATTCTTACCAATGGCACATTTCTCAACGGACTTCTACATTTTGGTAAAACACAAATCAAAGGAGGACGAGTGAGCGAACCTGAATCACATGGGATTACAGAACAACTCAAAGACCACGGATTTGTCATAGGAAGAATGAAGACCGGAACTCCCGCAAGAATAGACAAAAGAAGCATAAACTTCAATGAAATGCAGGAACAAGTAGGCGATTTTGACTTCCACAAATTTTCATATTTAGACAACATCGATCGCCCTTTGAAACAAATGAGTTGTTGGATCACTCACACCAACCCTTCTACACACATAGAATTAGAAAAAGGCCTACCTGAATCTCCTTTGTACAATGGTCAAATAACCAGTATTGGGCCTCGTTATTGTCCAAGTATAGAAACTAAAATTGTCACATTCAAAGACAAAGAAACACATCAACTGTTTTTAGAACCAGAGGGGGTTGACTCCAACGAATACTATATCAACGGATTCTCCTCCTCACTACCATGGCAAATACAACTTGCAGCACTGAAAACGGTCAAAGGACTTGAAAATGTTGTCATGTATCGACCAGGATATGCCATTGAATATGACTACTTCGACCCCACACAACTACTACCCACACTGGAAACAAAGATTGTCAAAAACTTGTACTTTGCTGGACAAATCAACGGAACAACTGGTTATGAAGAAGCAGCTGGACAAGGTATCATAGCAGGCATCAACGCACATTTAAGATGCCATCACAACGACAAAGAATTCGTCCTACAGCGCAATGAAAGTTATATTGGAGTCTTAATCGATGACCTTATCAACAAAGGTGTGGACGAACCTTATAGAATGTTTACTTCACGAGCTGAACACCGCATTCTACTACGTCAAGACAACGCAGATCAAAGATTAACAAAAATGTCCTATGATTTAGGATTAGCCAACCAATATAGATACAACCTATCATTGCACAAACAAGAAAAAGAACAAGCATTACACCTATTTTTATCCGAACATATTGTTCTCCCCACACAAATCAATCAAATGCTTGAAGCTATCGGTTCTACACCTATCAACCAAAGAACAAAACTCATTGATCTTGTACTAAGACCACAAGTAAGTATAAATCTATTATCAAAGCACATTCCTGAACTTCTTGAGAAGATTGAAGGCCTTACTCCTCTCAAAGAAGAAATAGTGGAACGCACCGAGGTCAACATCAAATACCATGGCTATATCTCACGCGAACTCACCTCCGCCAACAAACTACAACGGCTCAATAAGGTTAAAATTCCCGAGAATATAGACTACAACACAATTCAATCCCTCAGTACAGAAGCAAGACAAAAACTCTCGACTATCAAACCCAACACAATAGGTGAGGCCGGAAGAATACCAGGAGTCAGTCCTAACGATATTAGCGTTTTGCTTGTATTGCTTGGACGATAATGTTTCACGTGGAACAAATAAAAAAAACTATACATATATGATTTTGAAATTAGCTCAAGAAAGCATTAGAGATGTTAAGGATTTTCCAAAAAAGGGAATACTATTTAAAGATCTCACACCCGTATTGCAAGACGCAAAGTTGCTAGCGGGCCTGAAAGATGAATTGGTAAAAACTTACTCTAACAAGGGAATTACTAAGGTGGTTGGAATAGAATCACGTGGTTTTATTTTGGCACCCAGTGTTGCTATGGAGCTTGGTGCAGGATTTGTACCAGCAAGAAAGCCAGGAAAGCTACCAGCTGCTGTCAAAGAAGTAACCTACCAAAAAGAATATGGTTTTGATACTATTCAGATGCACGAAGATGCTCTAACGTCTGAAGATATCGTTTTGGTTCATGATGACCTGTTGGCAACCGGTGGCACGATGGAGGCTGCTATAAAACTGATTCAAAGCTTCAATGTAAAGAAAATTTATATCAATTTCGTTGTTGAATTGGATTTCTTAGAAGGTCGAAAACTTATTGAGCAATACGGCGAAGTGACTTCACTTATACATTTTTGATTTGATAAAAGACAATACAAATATAAAACTCAAAATCAAACTACTCCCAGAGTTACCTGGTATCTATACATTCAAAGATAGCAGCCATAATATTGTGTACGTTGGTAAGGCTAAAAATCTCAAGAAAAGAGTTAAAAGCTACTTTTCAAGTGTACTACCCAACAAAAAAACGCAACAACTTGTTGAAAACATCTGGGACATTGATTTTATAGTAGTTAATTCCGAACAGGAAGCATTCTTGTTAGAAAACAATTTAATAAAAAAACACCAACCCAAGTACAATATACTACTCAAGGATGGTAAAAGTTACCCTTATATTTGTATTACAAACGAACCCTATCCAAGGGTCATCAAAACAAGAAACCCACAAAAGGGTTTAGGTGAATATTTTGGACCTTATTATAGCAACCATACATTAGAACTTATCATAGACACCATCCATCAGTTATATCCAATAAGAACCTGTAAACTAAATATCAACCCATCCAAAAAACACAGGGTTTGCTTAAAATACCACCTCAAATACTGTAGCGGGATTTGCGAACACAAAATAACGGATGAAGTATATAATAACTATATTCAAGAAGCCAAGAAAATACTCGTAGGAGACGCTAATGTAATAAGCAAAAAGTTGGAACTTCAAATCAGATCTCTATCCGAACAGATGCTATTTGAACAAGCTGAAATACTACAAAGAAAATATGCACTGTTAGAGAATTTCAAAAGCAAAACGATCATCACAAATATCAATAGCGAAGATATAGACGTTTTTGGTTATGAAGAATACCATGACAACGTGTACATTTGCTTACTACAAATACACAATGGTTCTATCGTTAAAGCACAAAAAATTGAATACCATAAAAAGATGGATGAAAGCAAAGAAAAAATGCTTTCATATGGGATATATGATTTGAGAAAAAAACTAAATAGTCACACAAAAAAGATAATTGTGCCATTTATACCCGAATCCAACGAAGAAAATATACAAATACACGTTGCCATTAGAGGAGAAAAAAAGAAACTATTGGATTTGGCTTATCAAAATGTTGTTCAAGACAAACTCAACAAGATAAAACAAGAGACAAAAAAAGAACTAACACAGCGAGAAGTTTTACATCAACTAAAAGACCTATTACAACTTGAAAATGTTCCAGATTTTATCGATGCTTTTGACAATTCAAACATCAACGGAGCATACGCAGTTGCAGGATGCGTTGTTTTCAAAAACGGACTTCCGAGCAAAAGGGATTACAAACATTTTCAAATCAAAACGGTAGAAGGCATGGATGATTATTCCAGCATGAAAGAAGTTGTTCAACGGAGATACAACAATCTCTTGCAAAACAAAGAACAACTACCCAATCTTATCGTTGCAGATGGAGGAATCGGGCATATGAATGCGATATCACAAATCGTCCAACAAGAAATGAATCTAAACATACCTATAGTGGGATTGAAAAAAAATAAAAAACACAAAACCAACAAACTGATATTTGGAGATCCTCCAATGGAAATAGATATTAAAACCAATAGTGAACTATTTCATCTATTAGAACGAATACAAGACGAAGTTCACAGGTTTGCCATAACTTATCATAAAAACTTAAGAAGCAAAGGACTTACACATAGCCAACTCGATGATATACAAAATATAGGACCTAAAACGAAACTTAAGCTCCTTAATCAATTTAAAACGTATAATAATATCAAAAACGCAAGCATAGAACAACTTCAAGAAACCATTGGAAAAAACAGAGCGTCAATAGTTTATAAATATTTTAGACAAAAATAACATTGTGAGAATCAAATATATTCAAATTTACTATCAATGATGAAGCAATACACCCTTATCAAATCGGATCAAAGACTTATATTACAAGACGAAAACAGCCAAGACCTTCCATTGACACAACTACTTCAGTCATCATCCTCAAAAATTGTTGCCTTTTATGGAAAGATGGGAGCAGGCAAAACAAGTTTGATCAAAGAGTTGTGCAGCGAACTTGGAACCAAAGATATTGTAAATAGTCCAACGTTTTCTATTGTAAATATATATGACACCGAAAGTGAAAAGATATACCATTTTGATTGTTACCGATTAAATAGTATCACAGAAGCTCTTGATTTGGGTATTGAAGATTATTTTTACTCCAATCATTATTGTTTTATAGAATGGCCAGAAAACATAGAAACAATATTGCCAAACGACATTATTAAAATCACGATTGAACACTCTATAGATAATACACGAAAAGTTACTGTTTGTTAACCTATGATAACTATTAAAAACATACACAAAAGTTTTGGAAATCTTCATGTTCTCAAGGGTGTAAATTTAGATATCCAAAAGGGTAAAATAGTCGCTATTGTTGGAAAAAGTGGCGCCGGTAAAACAACATTGCTACAAATCCTTGGAACACTTGAAAGACCTGATGATGGGACAATCATCATTGACAACAAAGATGTTTATGCTCTCAATGAAAATGAAATAGCAGATTTTCGCAACAAACATATCGGATTTATTCATCAATTTCATCAACTACTACCAGAATTTAACGCTCTCGAAAATGTTATGATTCCTGGACTTATTGCAACGATGAAATATGAAGATGTGCAAAACAAAGCAGAGATACTTCTTACCGAATTAGGATTGGGAGAACGATTATTACACAAACCATCCGAACTATCTGGCGGAGAAAAACAACGAGTAGCATTAGCAAGAGCTATGATCATGTCTCCAGATGTAATTTTAGCAGATGAACCAAGCGGTAGTTTAGATTCTTCTAATAAAGAGGAATTGCATAGGTTACTTCTTTACCTTAGTAGGCAATACAAACAAACTATCATTGTCGTTACTCATGATCGTGATTTAGCAAATATTTGTGATGAAATTATTGAATTGAAAGATGGAAAAATATAAGTCAAATTATTTTATTTATACTCTAATACTTGTTTCATTTTTTATGTCTGCTTGTACTCCTCAAAAGCAGCATTTTCCTAAAGACCTTGAGCCACAACAAGTTAACATCCTTCGTTTTGACCAAGACTTTTTGTCTATGAAACAAGATAGCAACATCCAACACTGCTTGGATAGTATGTACACCAAATATGGTGATTTTACAGTTTTCTTTTTCGAAAACATATTAGGCATCTCACATAACGATACATCATACATAGCGAAAGCCGTTCCTATGTTTCTAAACGATACCACTTATGGTTTCAAAGAAACAAATGCAAAATCAGAAATATTATTTAACAATATTGATACTATTCAACAACAGTTGAACCAAGCATTTGCGCGTATCAACTACTTATTTCCACAATTACAAATTCCTAACCTCTATTTTATCGTTTCAGGGTTCAATGCATCTATCCTATTTTATGAAAACGATATTGTAGTCGGACTTGATATGTACTTAGGAAGTGATTACGAATTGTACAATCGAGTTGTACACGAATACCAAAAATATACAATGCGCAAAGAATGCATTGTTTGTGATGTTGTCAGTGCATATCTATTCAAAAATATACCTTTCATTAGTAACAAAAATAGACTATTAGAGAATATGATTTTTAGAGGAAAAATCATGTACCTCATATCACTTATTTTAGACAATGAACCTGCTCATGAAATAATGGGTTATTCACCTCAACAATGGGATTGGTGTGTAAGAAATGAAAGGTATATATGGAATGCAATGATGGATAAAAGAGATTTATTCAAATCCGAACACATGTTATTGGTATCATATCTTAATGACGGACCTTTTACTTCTGAAATATCACAAGATGCCCCTTCTCGATTGGGCACTTGGATTGGATGGCGAATAGCAGAGAGTTATGTTACTCAAAACGATAGCATTACCCTTTTAGATTTGATATACGAAAGTGATGCACAAAAAATTTTAGAAAATAGTTACTACAAACCATGAACAAAAACGATTTCCCTATACTAAACGAAGTGGTGTACAACAAACCTCTGGTCTATTTAGATAATGCTGCTACCACACAAAAACCTCATCAAGTGATTGATGCTATATCGTATGCATATACCCATTTCAATGCAAATATTCATCGAGGTACTCATTACTTAAGTCAAGTAGCAACACAAGAGTATGAAAAAGTAAGAACCCTTACCGCTTCTTTTTTTAATGCCAAATCAACCAAGGAGATTATTTTTACCAAAGGAACTACTAATAGTATCAATATATTAGCTCACTGCTATGGTAACACATTCATCAATGAAGGAGATGAAATCATCATTGGAGGACAAGAACATCACTCCAATATCGTTCCATGGCAAATGCTATGCGATAGAAAAAAAGCATACCTAAAAGTAATTCCATTGCTTGAAGATTTATCATTAGATATTACTGCTTTTCAATCATTGATTACACCAAAAACAAAATTAGTTGCTATTGCCCATGTTAGTAATGTGTTAGGCATTATCAATCCTATCAAACAAATTATAGATATTTCACATCAACACAATATTCCTGTTTGTATTGATGGAGCACAATCAGCTGCTCACATGCCTATAGACCTCCAATACTTAGATTGTGATTTTTTTGTTTGTAGCGCACATAAAATGTATGGACCAACTGGAGTAGGAGTTTTATACGGAAAAGAATCTTGGCTCAATCGTATGCAACCTTTAGAAGGAGGAGGAGAAATGATTGAACATGTACATTGGAACAAAACAACTTATAACACACTTCCATACAAATTCGAAGCTGGAACTCCTAATTATATTGATACATATGCTTTTGGAAAAGCTATTGAATACATTAAGCATATTGGATTCGAAAACATTCATTCACACGAAAAAAAACTTGTTGAATACGCAGAGTCATTATTGAATGAAATAAATGGGGTTCATATCTATGCCAAACAGATAAAACAAAAAGCAGGAGTCATTTCCTTCAATGTGTACAACAAGGATCATCTTATCCATCCTTTTGACTTGGGTACATTATTGGATAAACAAGGTATTGCAGTTCGCACTGGACATCATTGCGCAGAACCATTGATTGATTATTTGAACATTCCTGGAACTATTCGCATATCATTTGCTTTGTACAATACAAAAGAGGATATTGATTTATTCATACAAGCGCTTAAAAATGCTATTGGATTATTAATATAAATGAAATATTTCTATTGTCTTTTATATTGTATCATTATTTCAAGCATTTGCTATGCTAAAAATACTTTCAGTGGCCCCACTGATTCCTATTCTTGCAACGATAACAATGATTCTATATTTCAAATCGTTTCTTACAACGTTGAGAATCTTTTTGATACAAAACACGATAGTCTATACGATGACTTTTCGTTTCTTCCTAAGGGAATATATAGATGGACACCTTATAAGTACTACAATAAAATAGAACAAATATCACGCGTTATAGCCAACATTGGTCAATGGGATTATCCTGCTTTGGTTGCTTTGTGTGAGATTGAAAACAAAAATTGTTTACAAGACATCAAACGCAGATTATTACATGCACAATACTCTTATATTCACTTTGACTGCGAGGACAAAAGAGGTATAGATGTTGCTATACTATATAGACCACAGGTTTTTCAAATCATTGATTCTGTTTCTATTCCTACAAAATTAGAGCAAAAAACACGTGATATTTTATATGTTTCTGGTATTACTAATAGTAAGGATACTTTACATGTTTTTGTATGTCATTTACCATCTATGAGAGGAGGCAAAAGCAGTTCAGATTGGAAACGTACACACGTTAAGCATATTATTCAAACACATATTGACAGTATTTTAAACAAAAACTGTCAAGCGCATATTATCGTTATGGGAGATATGAATAGTGAACCCATAAATGATTTGAACGGATTACATAATTGTATGATTCAGTTTGAGAAAAAACATCAAGGAACATACAAATACAAAGGTATTTGGTCTTGCATTGATCAATTTTATGTTTCTTCAAGTCTTTTAAACAAAAATGCTTGCTATATTTATAATCCTGATTGGTTATTACAAACAGACAATAAATATCTTGGAAAAAAACCTAAACGTTCTCTCAATGGTTTAAGATATGATAAAAATGGTTATAGCGATCATTTACCCATTATTATTGATATAATTCTATGATGAATCTCATTGCTATCATTATAGCACATTCTCTTAATATTGCTAACATTCAAACAGCTCGTATGGATAATTGGACCACAGGACAAAATCCAGCATCCTTGGTCGAATTATATTCTTTTCAAATGGCTGCTACGTATGAGAATCATTATATGAATCATGCCTTACATACAGCAACTATTCAAAGTGCCTATTGTAGTCAATATATCAATGTAGGAGTTGGTTTTAGTTTTTTTGGCTATAGTAAATATCAGGAGATGATGGCGGGGATTACTCTGTCTAAAAAATTTGGAAGGTTTTCATTGGGCATACAAGCCAATTACATAACTATCTATTGCGGGGATTATTTGAAATATAAAGGAACATTCATACCTGAATTGGGATGTATTATCAACATTACACCTACATTCAATTTAGGTTTTTGGACTTTCAATCCTTTTTTACAAAAATTACAAGTTATAGAACAAGAGAAAAGGAACTTACCTTCTATTTATTCTATAGGTACAGACTATCTTTTCCATCCGGACATACGATGGGGTGTTCAGTTTGATTATGATATTTTTTCATCATGGAGAATAGCAAGCAATATAGAATGGAAATGTTGCGATATTCTTATCTTAAAATTAGGAGCTTATTACAAAGATAATATCGTTGGATGTTTAGGCATGGAGCTCATGTTTGATAAATGGGGTTTGAATCAACTTTATGAATACAACTCATTATTAGGATTTAGCAGTCAAACATGTATTTATTATCATCTATAAATAGAATACTATTCGTTTCTTTATTTATCTTCA
>ERZ808048.60-NODE-60-length-22697-cov-5.177188_pt1 | contig 22697 bp, 17 predicted proteins | sample MGYA00380197_ERZ808048 | MGnify/ENA primary metagenome ERZ808048 (study PRJEB31490, sample SAMN06133377) | cow dung metagenome | isolation source: M1 | host: cow | place: China: Chengdu | collected 2015-05 ... | reverse complement strand
ATTTGCAAAAACGTTTGTACCTTTGTGATAGATATAGATTTTTCTGACTTCAATAAACATACTATATACATTATTATTAACCACTAAAATCAAAATCATTATGAAGAAATTTACATTATTTCTTTCTGCAATGCTCATTAGCATAATGAGCTTTGCGGGTACAGTGACCTTTGAAATAGGTCAAGACAAGGTAGCTGACCACAAGCAAGGAACCGCTGCTGTACTGACCAAGGACGGAGTCACATTAGATGTTTCAAAAGGCGCCTTTGGACGCGATGACAACTTTCGTATTTACGCTGGTTTCGGAATGACTATCTCATGCGAGTACGGCAACATTACTGGCGTTGAAATCACTTGTACTGCTGCAGCTGGTGGCACACAGTACGGCCCTGATTTCATAACTACTACTGTTGGTTCTTATAGCTATGCAGACAAAGTAGGTACTTGGACGGGCAACGAGGCTTCTGTAGCTTTCTCAGCCACTAAACAAATACGTTTCACCAAGCTCGTGGTTACCTATGCATCATCTGATGCTAACTTTGTTAGCCAACCTATGATTACTGGTGATGTTAACTTTGCAGACACTGCTAATGTAATTATCACAGCTGATGAGGGTATGAAGATTTACTATACCATCGATGGAACCGATCCTACAACTGCAAGCACCGAATATACAGTGCCTTTCCCAGTGACGACTACCACTACCGTTAAAGCCATTGCATATAATGAAACAACTGCTACTAGCAGTGTTGTTTCAGAAACTGTTTTCACTCAAGCAACTAAATCCACTTGTGCTGAAGCGGCTGCTATCGCATTGACAGTCAGTGCCAACAATGTGACTACCGATTTGACATATTGTATAGAGGGATATGTAACAAGTCTAAGAGATACATTTAATATTTCAACAAAGAAACAACTATTTTGGATTGCAGACACCAAGACCGGAGGTGAGGTATTGTACTCTTACAACAACCAAGTTCCTTGTGCATTGGTAGTTGGTATGAAAGTACGTATGGTTGGTAAACTTACAAAATGGAATACTGGTCAATATATGCAATCTCAAATTGTGAATGCTAAGGTTACTATTCTTCCTGAAGATGTAACTCCTACTCCAGTAGAAATCGTTGGTATCGTTAAGCGTGCATTGCAATTAAATGACACCACTATCATTTTGACTCACGAAGCAAATGGTACTCCTCACATTTATACAGTAGCAGGTGATGCTATTGCTGAGGTTTCACAAGAAGGTGTTGTAGCTAAAGATAGCGCCAATGCAGGTGATTATTTGACAATCTCTGATATTGCTTTGACTGAGGATGGCAAACTCGTTGCTGTTAACCAAATGATATGCCAAGCAGCTATTGATTATGTAGATGCTGGTTACAAACGTGGTGAGAACCGTTTCTACATTTGGAATGACCTCGCTAATGCTCCTTCAGTATGGTTCACATCTCAAATGTATGCAAACTGGTTCCGTAGCAATAATGGTCAAAGTATGGCTATTAAGGGTACTGCTGCTAATGCACAGATTGCTCTCACAGGTTACCATATGACGAAAAGTTGGGCTCGTATTGCTACATACAAAGTAATTGATGGTGTATATACAGAACCAGCAGATGCTGCTACGGGTAATGATAACTATACATGGTGCGAAGGTCCTGCTTCAGGTGATATAGATGATAATATTATCGGTAAAACTTACGAATTGAATGCATCTCCTTTTGCTACTGAGAATTGGATTATTGATGGAAACTTAGTAAATCCAATTGAATATGTGACTCCAGCTGGAATTAAATCTATTATTTCAACACTTACTCCTCTTGCAGTTGATTTGGGTAAGAAGTTTAATGGTGCATACTATGTAACAGTAGGTGACAAGAAGGTGATGGTAGCTCCTTATGCAGACGCTGAAGGTAAATTGGCAGGTGTTAAATTGTTGGACATCACAGATGGTTTTGCTAACGCTACCCCACTTGCTACAAAGGAGTCACTTGATTTGGCTGCTCCTGTAGCTGCTACTGGTGTTGCTGCAACAGCTGTAGTTGAGAGCAATGGTTCATTGACCATCAATTTGATCGCTGATGCTACTATTCATACTATGACTGCTACTATCCTACCTCCAGTAGAGATCGTAGGTGTTGTTAAACGTGCATTGCAAGCAGGTGAGACTACAATCATCTTAACTCACGAAGCAAATGGTACTCCTCACATCTATACTGTAGCAGGTAAAACCATTGCTGAGGTTTCACAAGAAGGTGTTGTAGCTAAAGATAGTGCCAATGCAGGTGATTATTTGACCATCTCTGACATTGCTCTCACCGAAGATGGCAAGTTGGTTGCATGTAACTATGTTCGCAATCAATTTGAAGCTTCATATATTGAAAGTGGTTACAAGAGAGGAACGCTTCATCTCTATGTATGGCATGACATAAAGGGTGCTGCAAGCATTTGGTTTGAGTCTATGTTTACAGGTAACTCATTGCGTGGTGATTGCGGTTACACAATGGCTGTTAATGGTACGGTTGCTAATGCAAACATTTTGGTAACTGCAGTTCATAATTCACATCGTGGTGTACGTATGTCACATTATACTGTAATAGACAGTGCATACGTAGAGCCAAACTATGCAAATTCATCTTTCAACGATCACCTCTTCTATGTAGGTGCTAAGTTCAAAGGCGCAAGTGCAGGTGCTGATGCAGCTACCTTCAATGAAGGAACTCATGGTGTTAACTTCCAGTTGAATGCATCTCCACTTGCTGAGAACAATTGGGTAATGGATTCAGAAGGTTTGATGCCAACTGAGTTTGGTGTAGCAGCTCAAGAAGATCCAAGTATCGTAGGTGCAGTAGCAGAGACTCTTGTAAGCAAGGCTCTTGTAGGTGCATACTATGTAACAGTAGGTGAAAAGAAAGTGATGGTCGCTCCTTATGCAGATGCTGAAGGAAAGTTGGCAGGTGTTAAATTGTTGGACATCACAGCAGGTTTTGCTAATGCTACCCTACTCACTACCGCTGAGTCACTTGATTTGACTGCTCCTGTAGCTGCTACTGGTGTTGCTACAACTGCTGTAGTAGAGAGCAATGGTACATTGACTATCAACTTGATCGCTGATGCTACTATTCATACTATGACTGCTACTATCCAAGAAAGTCCTTCAACCAACTTGGAAAACAACAACGTTCAAAATGATATCATCAAGTTCTATCAAAACGGACAAATCTATATCATGATTAACGGTGCTGTTTACAACGTAATGGGACAAATGGTTAAGTAATCAGATAATACGGATATAACAAATGGAGGGACTCATGAAAGTGAGTCCCTCTCTTTTTGTATGTAGTCTTTTGTGTAATAATTATTAGACGATTTCTATAATCCTATGCCGTGTATTATCATAGAACCTTGTTTATAACGTACGCATCATTCCTTTCATATTGCTACTTGCAATCTTCAATCACGGCAACGATATAGCCTTTGTGTAGATTGATGATGGTGCGGGTCAAATAATGGTTGGTATTTTTCAATGGAGATAAGATATTATGTATATCTTCTTGAATGCCTGTGCCAATGCACTTTACCATGGCCTCTTTTAAGCACCAATGAGTAATAAAACTAACATCTGGATAAAGTGCATTTTGAATGACAGATTGTTCCTGCTCATTCATGGTTCGTTCGATAAGTCCATTTCCGCGCGTGCGAATACCTTCTATATCAATGCCTATAGGGTGTTCGGATAGAGCTACAGCTATTCCTAATTTCGTATGACTAATACTAAAATACATTCCCCCATCTATAGAGGGCTTTCCATAGGCATTTTCTTGCCAATGTTCAAAGGCTTCTATGTTGCTTTGAGTACGAGGATGATAACGCCACCATAGAGACTCCAACATAAGATAGGATTTTAATGTTACGTATTGACCAAAGACATGGCCATAAGACAATGCTTTTTGGCGTCTTTGCTCACTAACCAATGGTAGCATACGGATTACTTCACTTTCCGTACATTCACACATATTATCAAATACCTCAAAATACATATAAGATAAATTATTGTACAAATGTACAACTTTTTATTCAATCAAACAAATTACGAAATAATATATTGCGTGGTTCATATTTTTATACTACCTTTGCGCAAATATTTTATTATATATTATAGTTATGAGAACTACAATCTTCTCTAAATGGAAATCATACAAACTAAGAAACATCATAGAACCCATCAGTTTTCTATTACTGTTCTTTCTTATTTTTGGATTGTTGGCACATCGCATGGGACTGAGCAATATGCTAAACACCATCATGCAAACTGCATATAAACTTCTGATAGACACAGTATTATTTTTGATGGGTATAACGGTTCTTAGTGGTGCCTTGGGTAAATTATTGGTTGAGTTTGGAGTAGTGCGTATGCTTGAAAAATTGCTACGTCCCTTTATAAAACCTATCTTTGGACTACCAGGCGTAGCTGCCTTGGGAGCTATAATTACTTTTCTCAGTGACAACCCTGCTATCATTTCCTTGGCCAAAGATAAGCACTTTGGTCAATACTTCCACAAATACCAGATCGTTTCTCTTACCAATTTTGGAACCGCTTTTGGTATGGGACTTATTGTGATTGTTTTTATGATTTCTCTCGGTTTTGGCAAGGGAGCTATGATTGGACTGATTGGAGCAATCTTTGGTTGTGTGATTTCTACTCGAATGATGCAATATCTAACCCTAAAAGCATATCCCCATTTTAAAACAGAAAAAGCATATATAGAAGAGGTTCAAACGGATACAGTTGCTGTTTCAAGTAATGACAGTATCTTCATTCGTGCACTTAATGCCATTCTGGATGGAGGAAAAGTAGGAGTAGATTTAGGTTTGGCAATTATACCTGGCGTATTGGTCATCTCTACAGCTGTAATGATGATGACTTTCGGCCCTTCTGGTCAAGATGGCACATATATAGGAGCGGCATACGAGGGAGTACCTATTTTACCATATTTGGCAGAAAAATTAGATTGGCTTTTTGAATTACTATTTGGATTCAATCATCCAGAACTAATCAGTTTCCCTATTACAGCATTGGGTGCCGTAGGTGCTGCTTTGAGTTTATTGCCCGAGTTTGGCGCGAGGGGAATGCTTGACACAAACACCATCGCGGTATTTACAGCCATTGGTATGTGTTGGAGTGGTTATCTGAGCACACATACTGCCATGCTTGATTCATTGGGTTATCGCAAACTAACAGGAAAAGCCATTTTAGCACATACAATAGGCGGTTTGTGTGCAGGAATATTGGCACATATAATATGTTTAATATTCTTTTGATAAGATTTATTACATTATATTTTCATATTTCAAAAAAAAGTATTATTTTTGTCGGTTGAAATCGGATAAAGAAATTTAAGTATTAACAATTAAACATAAAATTTCCAAATGGACAACAAGAAACGTGTTTACACCTTCGGAAATGGACAAGCTGAAGGCAATGCCCAAATGAGAGAAATCTTGGGCGGAAAAGGCGCGAACCTCGCAGAAATGAACCTTGTGGGAGTACCAGTGCCTCCAGGTTTTACTATTATTACAGATGTATGCAACGAGTACTATCAAGTTGGGCAAGAGAAGATTGTTGAGATTCTTGATCAAGAAGTAAAAGCAGCAGTCGCTCATATTGAGAGTTTGATGAATAATACATTTGGCGATCCTAAGAACCCACTCTTGGTAAGTGTACGTTCGGGTGCTCGTGCTTCAATGCCTGGTATGATGGATACTATCCTCAATCTTGGTTTGAACGATGAAGTGGCTGCAGGTCTTGTAGAGAAGACAGGTAACCCACACTTCGTATATGATAGTTATCGTCGTTTCGTACAAATGTACGGTGACGTAGTTCTTGGTATGAAGCCAGTGAACAAAGAAGATATGGACCCATTTGAGGCCATCATCGAAGAAGTGAAAGAAATTCGTGGTATCAAGTTGGATAAAGATCTCACTGTTGACGAGTTGAAACTTCTTGTAGCTCGTTTCAAGACAGCTATCAAGGATCAAACAGGTCATGACTTCCCTACCAATCCAGTTGAACAACTTTGGGGCGCTATCTGCGCTGTATTCCGTTCATGGATGAACGAGCGCGCTATTCTCTATCGTAAGATGGAAGGTATTCCAGATGAATGGGGAACTGCTGTTACCGTTCAATCAATGGTATTTGGTAACATGGGTGAAACATCCGCTACTGGTGTATGCTTTAGCCGTGATGCTGCCACTGGTGAAAACCTATTCAATGGTGAGTACCTCGTGAACGCTCAAGGTGAGGACGTTGTAGCAGGTATTCGTACACCACAACAAATCACGATTGAAGGTAGTAGACGTTGGGCTGCTTTGCAAGGTATTGAAGAAACAGAAAGAGCAACTAAATATCCTTCTATGGAAGAAGCAATGCCAGAACTATACAACGAACTCAATACCATTCAACAAAAATTGGAGAACCACTACAAAGATATGCAAGATATGGAGTTTACTGTACAAGAAGGTAAACTATGGTTCTTGCAAACACGTAATGGTAAACGTACAGGTACCGCAATGGTTAAGATAGCAATGGATCTCGTTCATGAAGGTATGATAGATGAGAAAACTGCAATCATGCGCTGCGAACCACAAAAGTTGGATGAACTACTCCACCCTGTATTTGACAAAGCTGCACTCAAACAAGCTAAAGTCATCACCCAAGGTCTTCCTGCAAGTCCAGGAGCTGCATGTGGACAAATCGTATTCCATGCAGAAGACGCACAAGAGTGGCACAATGATGGTCATAAGGTAATCATGGTACGTATTGAGACTAGCCCTGAAGACTTGGCTGGTATGTCAGCTGCTGAAGGTATCTTGACAGCACGTGGTGGTATGACTTCTCACGCTGCGGTTGTAGCACGTGGTATGGGTAAATGCTGCGTATCAGGTGCAGGTGCTATCGTAGTTGATTACAAAGCTAAGACATTGACTATAGAAGGTGTTACATACAAAGAAGGTGACTATATCTCATTGAATGGTTCTACTGGACAAGTATATGCAGGACAAATTCCTACCAAAGCAGCTGAATTGAGCGGTGACTTCAAGGAATTGATGGATCTCTGCGACAAATATACTCGTTTGCAAGTACGTACCAATGCTGACACTCCACACGATGCACAAGTAGCAAGAGCATTTGGTGCTAAAGGTATTGGTTTGACACGTACCGAGCACATGTTCTTTGAAGATAAGAAGATCGTTGCTATGCGTGAGATGATCTTGTCTAAAGATCAAGAAGGTAGAGAAAAAGCATTGGCTAAATTGTTACCTTATCAAAAAGCAGACTTCAAGGGTATTCTTGAGGCTATGGATGGTTGCCCAGTCAATATCCGTCTTCTCGATCCTCCATTGCATGAGTTCGTACCACACGATTTGGCAGGACAAGAGATTATGGCAAAAGAAATGGGCGTAAGCATCAATGAAATCCAACAACGCGTTGCTTCCTTGGCAGAAAACAACCCAATGTTAGGACACCGTGGTTGCCGTTTGGGTATCACTTTCCCTGAGATTACCGCTATGCAAACAAGAGCAATCTTGAGCGCAGCTTGCGAACTCAAGAAAGAAGGCAAAAATCCTATGCCAGAAATCATGGTTCCATTGATTGGTATTCTCCATGAGTTCCACCAACAAAAAGAAATCATTGAAAGCGTTGCTAAAGAGGTATTTGCTGAATATGGCATTGAAGTAGAATACGAAATCGGTACAATGATTGAGATTCCACGTGCTGCTCTAACAGCTGATCGCATTGCTACAGAAGCACAATACTTCTCATTTGGTACGAATGACCTAACACAAATGACATTCGGCTACAGTCGCGATGATATTGCATCATTCTTGCCAACTTACTTAGAGAAGAAGATCTTGAAAGTAGATCCATTCCAAGTACTTGACCAAAATGGTGTAGGACAATTGATTACAATGGCTGTAGAGAAAGGTCGTGCTGTTCGTCCAGGATTGCGTACAGGTATCTGTGGTGAACATGGTGGTGAACCAAGTTCAGTGAAGTTCTGTGCTAAGGTTGGCATGAACTATGCATCTTGCTCCCCATTCCGTGTTCCTATCGCACGTTTGGCTGCTGCACAAGCTGCTGTAGAAGAAAAGTAATCTACTTTACTATAAAAAGAGTGAGTCAACGTATTCGGTTGACTCACTTTTTTGTTGCATAGCAAGAAGATCTGTAAACTAATACGAGGATAGTACCAATCATCTATGAAACAAGGATACAAAACAGGTATAGTACATCTTGAAACGAGTCAAGTGACTATACCTGAAAATGGTGTGTATTATGCTATAATCAAATTATATACTAAGTGAATTGTAAAATTCGGTTACAGCAACGATACCCTTCTCCCAAACTTCTAAATCCATATTCTCGTTGGGTGAATGAATCGCATTGGACTCCAAACCAAATCCCATCAAAATAGTCTTTACACCTAAAATCTTTTCAAAATCTGAAATGATAGGAATACTACCTCCACGACGTGCTGCTATTGGACGCATTCCAAACGCTTTGGTAAATCCTTTTTCTGCAGCTTTGTATGCTGGCAAATCAATAGGACAAACATATCCTTGTCCTCCGTGCATAGGAGTAACTTTGACACGAACACCTTTCGGCGCTATTGATTGGATATATGTAGCAAACATCTCACTTATCTTTTCATGATCTTGATTGGCTACCAAACGACAACTTACTTTAGCATACGCTTTGGATGGTAGGACAGTCTTGCTGCCTTCCCCTATATATCCTCCCCATATACCACATATATCAAAAGATGGACGACACGAATTACGCTCCAACGTACTGTAGCCCTCTTCACCCCACTCTGCATCAATGTCAATGGATTGGTTGTAGTTCTGTTGCGAGAATGGGATACTTGCTATCATTTGACGCTCTTCGTCAGAAAGTGGTAATACATCATCATAGAAATGTGGAATCGTTATGCGTCCATTAGCATCCACTACTTGTGATAACATCTCACACAAGGCATTGATAGGATTTTTGACAGCTCCTCCAAAGTGACCACTATGCAAATCTCTATTTGGACCTGTAACCTCTATCTCCCAATAAGCTAAGCCACGTAAACCCGTGGTGATAGAAGGGGTTGATTTGCCAATCATAGAAGTATCACTTACCAAGATAATATCGCAGCGAAGCAATTCTTTATGTTGCATGATGAAGGGAGTTAGATTTGGACTACCAATCTCTTCTTCTCCTTCAAAGATAAATTTTACGTTGCATTTCATCAAACCCTCTGTAACAAGGTATTCAAAAGCCTTGACTTGTATCATTGCTTGTCCCTTGTCATCATCTGCTCCACGTGCATACAAACGTCCATCACGGATATCTGGTTCCCAAGGATTGGAATGCCACAAATCGATAGGCTCTACAGGCATTACATCGTAATGGGAGTAAACCAAAACTGTTGGAGTATTGGCATCGGCATTGGGATATTTATATTCGGCATATACAAAAGGATTACCTTCACTCAACATCACTTCTGCATGCGTTACTCCCGATGACAATAACAACTCTTTCCAACGATGAGCACAGCGATGCATATCTTCGCGATGTTCCTCTTGACAACTCACAGAAGGGATACGGATTAGACTCGCCCACTCCTCCATAAAACGAGCACGGTGCTGACCAATGTATTCATAAATGTCCATGACTATATAGAATTAAAGATGAAACATACAGATTTATTTGTTGCAAAGATAGTTTAATTTTATCGGATATGCAAATTATCAATACGATGATGAATATAAATGAAGTTATTGGGGGTTTACAAAAGCGTTTTGGCACACATTTTGATTATCTACCTACACCAGACTTCATTGGAAGGAATCTATTGAAAGAGATTTGCCATTTAAGTCTAAACCTAACTTAAAATTTTATTATTATGTTACCATCTATTAAACGGGTTGACCAAGATTGGTTACCAACTATTTTCAATGATTTTTTTAATCATGGATTGTTCCCTGCGCACTTCAATGCATTTACTGCTCCTGCCATCAACATCAAGGAAACAGACAAGATGTTTGAAATTGAAATGGCAGTTCCAGGCATGACAAAAGACGATTTTCAAATTCAAGTATCTGAACACAGGTTATTGCAGATTTCTGTTCAGAAAAAAGAAGAGAAGCAAGATTCGGAACAAACATGTAAGTATCTTCGCAAGGATTTTAGTTACATGAAATTTGAACAATCACTATCTCTACCAGAGAACGTAGATGTAAATGCAATCAAAGCAAAAGTTTGCTATGGGGTACTAACTATCCAAATTCCTAAGATTACTAACGTATCAAAGCCATTAAAGCCTATAGAAATACAATAGTATCCGTCCTAAATAAGGATTGTAATGTGTTATGAGTACTTTTTTCTGGGGCTGCATCAAGTATGCAGCCCCTTTTAATTTGTTTGCATTGGGCAAATAATTACGTTTAGTATGGTATGTTTGATAAAATTTTATTACCTTTGCAGCATGGATACATTGCTTGGAAAAAATCTTGAAGAATTGCAACAAATCTCATTGGCATTGGGTTTGCCTAAGTTTACGGGCAAACAAATTGCTGAGTGGTTGTATGTGCGTCGAGTGACAACGTTTGATGAGATGACCAACATTTCGAAAAAAGGACGTGATTTGCTTGGTGCACACTATTGCATTGGACGACATAAACCTGTGGCTGAAGCCATATCCAAAGATGGTACCAAAAAGTATCTATTTTCTGTTTACCCACTCAATGCTTCAACCCCACAATACATTGAGTCTGTTTATATTCCAGAGGAAGATCGAGCTACGTTATGTGTAAGTACACAAGCCGGATGCAAAATGGGATGCAAATTTTGTATGACAGGTACATTGGGATTTCATGGCCATTTATCTGCAGCAGATATATTGAATCAGATATTTTCCATTCCAGATGCTCATAAATTGACAAATATTGTCTATATGGGCGAAGGTGAACCGATGGATAATTATGATCAAGTCATGCAATCATTGTCTGTAATGACGAGTGCATGGGGATGTAGTTGGTCTCCTAAACGTATCACTGTCTCCTCTGTCGGCATTACCCCTAAACTGAGGCATTATATTGAAGAATGTGAATGTCATCTGGCTATCTCTCTACATAATCCATTCAGCATCGAACGTAAAGAAATAATGCCTATTGAAAAAGTGCATGTTCTACCTCAGTTGATTGAGATGCTCAAACAATATGATTGGCAACACCAAAGACGTTTGACCTTCGAATACATCTGTTGGGAAGGAGTGAATGACACACCGAAGCATGCTAATGAGTTGCTACGTTTGCTGAAGGGAATTGAATGTCGTGTCAATCTCATTCGTTTTCATGCCTCACCTACCCCTAATCACCATGCTCAAGACGCTATAACCAATCATTCTTCCAATGAACGACAGATGGAATGGTTTCGTGACTATTTAACTTCCAAAGGTATTTCGACCACTATACGCAAAAGTCGTGGAGAAGATATTTTAGCCGCATGCGGAATGTTGGTAAATTCGCTACGTGAATGAAACGAACTATATAAACAATAAAAGAGGAGCTGACAATGTCAGTTCCTCTTTGTATATCGTCAATCCTTGTTTACTTATTTTGTTCTTTGCTTACCATCGAGGTGACGGTCACATCCATATGAGGATAGGCAAAGGTGTAGCCATGCTTGGGAAGCTCTGTGTAAAAGAGCTTGTTGAAATCAAAATATACATTCCAATAATCAGCAGACTTAACCCATGCTCGTACAACAAAGGATATATTGTTATCATTTAGTGATGATAAGGCAATAAATGGATCGGGTATAGCCATTCCTGACGTATCAACTGCAACGGGCGATGCATTTTGTGGACGTTGATGTTGTGAAGTCAATATGCGGCTATCCGATAGGATTAGTTCTTTTAATAAATCCATACATCCTTGTGCATCCACTCCATAATCAACACTAATGGTCCAATCTACTCTACGCAATACTTGTGCTGATACATTCTCTATCGTACCATTGAACAATGCGCCATTGGGTAATATGATGACTCTGTTGTCCACCGTCAATATTCGGGTAGTAACAATGGTTACTTCCATCACCGTTCCACTGACTCCTTGAGCAATGATAAAATCACCTGCTTTGAATGGTCTAAAAACCAAAAGCATGATACCGCCAGCAAAGTTCTGCACAGTTCCAGACAAGGCCATACCAATCGCCATACCACCTGCAGTAAGTAATGCGGCGAATGAGGTAGTATCCAAGCCTAAGGTACCTATGAGCACCAATATAAGCAATACGGTTAATGTAATACTGGTGAAGGATGAGACAAAAGATGCCAATGTGCGTTCGGTTTTTCGACGTTCAAATATCCGTTCCAACATGTGACGTACACGCCGAATAATCCACGCACCAATGAAATAAACCACGATAGCGATGATAACTTTGATACCAAACTGGATGGCATTGTTCATGAAATCTTCAAGCACTATCGAAGGATCTTCTTTGAGCTGATATACCAACTGTTCTGTCACTTGCTTGATAGAATCTGCAGGTAAGATTTTTGGAGCATTGACAGTTATATCACTATTCAGTAAATACATAACGTATAGTATTTGATATTAACGCAAACGATCAGCAGCACGTACCAATGCTTCATCCTTTAATATCTTACGTGTAGCCATCATCAACAGCACAATATTGACTAAATGCATTGAGGTCCATACATTGAGATGATAACTTGCATTTTCCATATAAACATGGTCCAAGATTTCATACCCATGCACAATGTAATAGATGTATAAAGCCAACAATGCATAATATCCCAAGCATAAAATTACATTTACAATATTCAATCGTGCTTGTAATAAGCGACGTTTGAAAAGAAAAATATTGACAAATGCCAACAAAGGTATGCTTACGGACATGATAGCTAATGGTACTTTGTCAAATGCATTTAAGTCATGTAAACCACCTTCTAAATCTATAGGTAAAAACTGTACTGGTGGGAATATGCATAGGAGGATGCCTAATATAGTTACCAACAATAGGTATAATGTTTGAATTCTTTGTATCATAGTAACGTGTTTTATATCATTTTACTTCTTATTAAACGAGTTGGCAAATGCCATCTATCAGTTGATAGTGCTCACCAGTTGCTGGGCAAATAGCAGTTCCTGTAGCATCAAACTGCAACTTCTCACCATGACGTGAAACCCAACCAATACGCCTTGCTGGATTACCAACCATAAGTGCAAATGCAGGTACATCTTTTGTAATCACCGAACCTGCACCTATCAAACTATATTCCCCGATTGTATGACCACAAACGACGGTTGCATTGGCACCGATAGAAGCTCCCTTGCAAATGATAGTCGTTTTGTATTCGTCTTTGCGTGATACAGCGGAACGGGGATTAATAACATTGGTAAACACCATACTGGGACCTAAAAAGACATCGTCTTCACAACGTACCCCCGTATAGACGGATACATTGTTTTGAACCTTGCAGTTACGTCCCAGAACCACATCGGGTGAGATGACTACGTTTTGACCGATATTACAGTCTTCCCCTATAGTACATCCTTTCATTATATGGCTAAAATGCCAAATTTTGGTACCTTTGCCTATTTGACAACCCTCGTCTACATAAGACGATTCATGTACGAAATAATCAAGCCCTTCTTGGGGTGAGAAATTTTTCATATTATTGCAGAGTTAAATCTTTTATTAGTATATTATGTGTTGTTCTACTCAATACTATGCCATACCCATTTTCTATGTTGCTATAAACAGCAACAGGTTCTTCTATGCCCAACATATCTGAAAACAGAGCTCCTATATCCATTGCGTCATTGTTTTCGTTATTTAAGCCCATGTATGCTCGCATGGATTTCATGTATAAGATGCTATTAGGACTTTGTGCTTCAAAGGTGAACATACACGAATCCATTGTATAAGTATAGTAGCGTGTTTCTGTTGCTCCAGAGGACAATTTTATAGTCGTTGTATCGTTTTGGAGTTCAATAGGTAAAATAATCTCTATATTCTTTGCTGATAAGTAATCTGTGTTAAAACTCAGAGTCCGCCCACAAAACATGCCTTCCTCATAAGTATTATCCACTGTGTTAAATATTTTATTCTTGGACTGAATCATCTGTACATATGTATGCGTATTATGAATGGTATCACATGAGATTAACTGACCATTGAAATTCTTTTTCGTTTCAATCCTTTTTTCGGTGATATAGGTAGTACACTGCATAAGGATTTGTAATTTTGGCATGGAATGAGCATCCGGAAAATCAAATACAAAACGGCATTGATTGTGTTGGGAATCCCAAACAGCTGATTTGATTTCTGCCTCAAATTTTGGTGTGATCCATTCTTTTGCTGTTGCAATTCCCAATTCAGGGTGGCTAATTATAAGACGGATGGTATCATTTGCTTGAAGCGGATGAGAAAGATATAGTTTGTGCTCGTTCCCATTTGTTACATCTCGGAGTACCTGTAGTGAATCGATGAATGTGGATGCGATATCTATCGTTACATTATCCAGTGTATTGGAATTGTTGTTCATAGATTCCAAAAAGAAATAAGAGCGTTCAACAATGCATACGATAGAGTCTGCACCAGCGTTCAACAATGCCTGAACAACCAATTTAGGTTCTTCATATTCACCATTATAAGATATTGGGCGCTCACATGCTGTCAGCACAGATAATAATATGACTAAGCTATATAAGAATCGTTTCATCGTTTTCAAAATTTGAAAGTATAACTCAAACTGGGTATGATTGGGAATAAGCTTAACTTATATAAACTATTGCCTCTTGGATATACCAAAAACGGATTGAAATTGCAATATGCATTATAGACAGACAGGTTGAGTATATGTTCCCAGTCTGCATGTTTTTTATCATTGAGATACCATGTAGAACCGATGTCTAAACGATGATAGTCTGGCATTTTGTAATTATTACGCTCGGATACATAATATACTGTTGTTGGAATTTTATTTTGACGATAAATCCAATCGTTATATTTCTGTAACCCGATTGTTCCTCTTGTTCCTGTTCCGTAAACAAATGTTGCCGCCAATTCCCATTTTTTTGTTACTCGGTATTGTAGTGTAACGCTCAAATCGTGCTCACGATCATACTTTGCATGGAATGGTTTACCAAAATTGATTTCTTGTCCTGGTCTGTTAAATTGGCGCATGGTACGACTCCATGTATATCCAACCCACCCTGTTACAGGTCCCACCTTGCGTTGCGCCAAAAATTGTACGCCATAACTCCAACCATCGCCAACACATACTTGTTGTTGCCAATTCTGTCCGTTCATGTAAGAAGCACCATCCTTATACTCAAGCAAATTTAGCATTTTTTTGTAATACCCTTCTACTGATAATTCAACTTGATTGCACACATTGTATGTTATTCCTGTCGCTACTTGCATAGAACGCATAGGTGGGATGTCCTTTGTCACGGGAACCCACAAATCGGTAGGTAACGAAAGAGAACTATTGGACAGTAGGTGTACATATTGCGACATGTATGCATAACTCATCTTGATTGCCACATCTTTATGCGGTAAGAAACGCAGTCCTAAACGTGGTTCTATAGAAGGATAAGTACGTCCATTTGTGTGATAGAGCCCTGCATGCAAACCGATATTCATCTTAAACCATGAACATGGTGTATAGGTATCCTCAATGTAGAGAATTGCTTCATGTGTATGATGGGTGCCACCAATTGAAAAAGCCGTATCCATTTGCATTTCAGTTGTATCGTTTGTTAGATAGGCTACTCTACCTACTTGTGGACGAAACATATGATAGGTATAACTGCCACCAAAATGCACTTCATGTTGTGGATTGGGACGCCACTCAAAATTGGTCTGTGCCATTGCATCCATAATATAGGAGTCATAGTTTACTCCCATTTCATATCCAAACTTTTCGCCCTGATATTCCAATTCCTCTACAGAGGTCAATCCTAATTTATACTTATAACGTGTAAAACTAAATTGCGTTGTATTGTATAGGCGGCCGTTGAAGCGGTGCTCATAATTAACTGCCGCAAATAAATTCCCCCAATTGTAACGCATTTTCATATATGTCTTTTCATTTTCCGAGTCCAAATCATATTGATAACGCATACGAGCATACATAACATCGTCACCCATATAAAAAGATGCACTCAACTTGTCGTTTTCAGAAAATGTGTGGGACAATTTCGCATTCACATCATAGAAGTAATACCCTCCAGTAGTAACTCCATCTCCCTGAGTTGCACTGACAGCAGCCATTATCGGTGCAATAAATAAATCGTACAATGTGCGACGAGCTGATATATTGAATGTCGTTTTTGCTTTTACCACTTCATTGTTGCGATATCTCTTCCATTCATCTTTTGTCCAATAGAGTGGTCCTTCAACACTAAACTTAGTGGATATGAGGCCTATGGTCAAGTTACCATGATGTTTGTAAGCATCCCCATCTTTTTGACGTACATCCACAATAGAAGACAAGCGCCCACCATATCGAGCGGGAAAATTGCCTTCGTATAGTGTAACATTTTTGATAGCATCTGCATTGAAAACAGAGAAGAAGCCCATCATATGATTGACTGAGTAAAGAGGCACTCCATCCAAAAGTATTAAATTCTGGTCTGGTCCTCCACCTCGTACATATAACCCTGCAGCACCTTCTGAACCTGATTGAACTCCAGGTAAGAGTTGTATAGCTTTGATTACATCTACTTCACCACCAATGGCAGGAATACCTTTAATTTGCGCTATTGGAACTTCTACCGCAGACATTTGTACCGATTGTACCCCTGATACGGATTGTCTTCCTTCTACTACCAACTCGTCCAATACGTTGGTAGAAACCAATGCTATCTCAATGAGCGTATCTTTTTGCAATCGAAACGATTTTTGTACGATAGGTTCATAACCAACATAACTGGCGGTCAGTTGCACTGAATCCGAAGGAATAGTTAAGGAATAGAAACCGTTTACATTGGTTACGGTTCCTATTCCAGAATGCGTATCAACCAATGACGCTCCTATCAACCGTTCACCCGTTTGTGCATCAATAACATAACCACTGATACTATATGTTTGCGCACAAACGAAGAATGGTGTGAATAGAAAAATGAAAACTATAATTCGCTTCATATAAATAGAATTGAAACTTATTGTCAAACATTTTTCGGCATTAGAAGAAAATCCTGAAGATATCATTTCCGTTTGCCAATATTAGTAGCGCTAACAACAACCACCAACCTATCGTATTGGCTATTTCAAGAAATTTGTCACTTGGTTGCTTACCTGTGATCATCTCTACCAATAAGAATAATATATATCCACCGTCCAATGCAGGAATAGGCAAGAAATTCATAAACGCCAAAATGAGAGACAATATAGCTGTAATGTGCCAAAATGAGAACCAATCCCAAGTCTTTGGAAACATGTTTCCTATTGCAGCAAAACCACCTAAGGATTGAACACCCTCTTTCGAGAACACAAGTCTAAACTGCTTGACATAACTAACCAAAAAGTCCCAACCATATGCTATGCCTGCAGGAATAGATTCCCAGAAGGTATAAGAGGTATGTTCCAATGTCAAATAGTGATATTTGGAATATGCAAACACACCCAATTTTCCTTGATCACCTATAAACGCATAGGTTGACATTAGGCTATCACCACGATAGTAATTGATTTGTACGGTGTCACACAAATGTTGTTTGAGTACATTTTGCACATCATAAAATGCTGGTGTTGCATTGCCAGCAATGCTTACGATGTGGTCGTCTTTTTGCAAACCACACAATGCAGCCGGACTCATTGGAGGAACGGAGTCTATGATGAATGGAATAAACTCACTTATCAATACATAAGGTGCACGCACATAGTTTTCGTCATCTCGAGATTTTTCGCGTTCTATCTTGTCATGTTTTTGTTGCAATGCCAAATAACGATTGCCTAAATCTTGAGACATCTTCAATGCGATGGTATCTTGACCACGCAAAACAACTACATCTTGTTTCCCCTCAATGATAATGGATTGTACAATAGAAGATAAGTCTTGAGGAACTTGACCATTAATGGTCAATATATTATCATGTTGTTCGAATCCTTCATCCAATAAAAAATCGGAGAAATACAATCCTTCTTTCAAATTATGTATAGGCATCTTATCAGAGCCCCAAGTATATAACAAGGCAGAAAAGATTACCATAGCAGCAATGAAGTTTACCAACACTCCACCTATGATAATGCACATACGTTGCCATACATTCTTGGAACGAAATTCCCAAGGTTGAGGTTCAGAAGGTAGGTCTGACATGGATTTTGTCTCATCCACCATACCCGATATGGAACAATAACCTCCAAAAGGTACCCATCCTAATCCCCACTCTGTATTGTCTGGGTAACGACGCCAGTCGTCCTCATCCAACGCTTGTAATTCATCTTGTGTCATAGGACGATACATGATCTGCCCTTTGGCATCTTTCATATCTTCTCCCATAGCATCCTTCATAACTACGGTAGCACTTGGCACGTTGTCTGCAAAGAACTTAACTTGCCATTTGCCGTTAATCTTTTTGGCACGTATGATGGATTTCTTAGGATTGAAGAACATATAAAATTTTTCTACACGTGTGTTGAACAAACGTGCAAACAAATAGTGCCCTAACTCATGAATAACAACTAAAATACTAAGGGCTAAAATCAACTGAATAGCTTGAATCATTTTTGAATTTATTATTATACCTTATTTAATCATAGACTGTGCGATGCGACGAGCTTCCAAATCACTCTGTACATAATCTTCGTAGTCAGGATGTGCAACAAAAGTAGCACAATCCATTGTTTTGGATATGATATGGGACATTTCCAGGAAACCGCATTTGTTTTCTCTAAATGCAAGATTAACAACTTCATTTGCTGCGTTTAATATACATGGCATGTTACCTCCACGTCTGCAGGCTTGGTAAGCCATCAATAGATTAGGAAAACGTTCCAAATCAGGTTTTTCAAAATGCAGCATCCCTACTTGCGACAAGTCCAAACGTGGTTGTTGGCTATAGATACGTTCTGGAAATGACAATGCATATTGAATGGGGAGGTGCATATCAGGAATACCCAATTGTGCTTTCACGCTACCATCTATGTATTGAATGGCCGAGTGAACGATACTCTCAGGATGCACCAATACCTCAATATGATCTACATCAATATCAAATAACCATTTGGCTTCAATGACCTCAAACCCTTTATTCATCATGCTGGCGGAGTCTATCGTTATCTTGGCTCCCATCTCCCAATTGGGATGTTTCAATGCTTGAGCAGCAGTAGCACGAGCTATTTCATCCATTGAACAGCGTAAGAACGGTCCTCCACTGGCTGTCAAAATAAGTTTCTCTATGGTGTCAGACGATTCCCCAATGAGACTTTGAAATATAGCAGAATGTTCACTATCTACGGGTAAGATAGCCGCATGATGCTTCACTGCAAGTGATGCAATCAAATCGCCAGCTACCACCAATGTTTCTTTGTTGGCCAAAGCAATCGTCTTACCAGCCTTGATGGCAGCTATAGTGGGTTTGAGTCCCGCATAACCGACCATTGCAGCAACAACGATATCTATACCCTCAAACGTAACCAACTCTACAATAGATTCTGCTCCACTCCACACTTTGATATCCAGATCTGCCAATGCTTCTCGTAATGTGTCATACAAGGACTCATCTGCAATGCAGACCACCTCTGGATGGAATTGACGTGCTTGAGAAATCAATAGAGATACGTTGCGATATCCTGTGATAGCATACAACTCAAAACGGTCTGGGTTGGACTGAATAATGTCCAAGGTTTGTGTTCCGATAGAACCCGTAGATCCTAATACTGCTATTTTCTTCATATCAAAATGCAATTATATCTTCAGGGTTCAAACTATTGCCATTTTGCCATAATTCAAAATACAATGGTTTGTCCTGCGTAACAAGTCCAATGGTCTCACCTGCTTGCACCGATGTTCCAATAGTCTTTGTCACTTTACTCAAACATTTATACACCGATACATAATTTAAATGCTGAATCAGCACTGTATAGGTATTGTCAATTTCTAAATCGATCATGATAATACTTCCTGCAAGTACTGAAACCACATTCTCGTGCGCAACGGTTTGCAACGTAACCCCATACTTTCCTTGATTAGGAGCGTACGCATCAATAACAACACCATGAGCAGGCCTAAAGAAGGTATAAGTTATTTCATTGGGTTGTATATCAAACAATGCCAAATTATCCTTCTCTTTTTCCTCGTATTGTGCTATAAATTCCTCGGTAGCCTCACTCTTGGCAAGTAGTAATTCCTCTCGTGCAAGGATTTGCATTGAGTCTAGGCTGATTACGGTATCTGATTGTACTTCACCGGCCATCACTTGTTTGATGACATTGAGATAGTTCAGTTGCAATTGCATCGAACTTTCCAAAGAATCCAATCGAGAAGACTCTGTAATCAATGCTTGACGGATATTTTCCGAATACCCTGGCAATACGTTGCGAATGGGTGTATAAATTATCACCAACGAAAAGAGAGCAATCGTCAGTAGAAAAAGTAGCGTAACAATGGTAAAAGCTCCTAAGCTACTTAAACGAATATGCCAACACTCATGTAAAGTATCTTCTCTCAAGACACTTAAACGGTATTTGAAACGTATTCTTTTCCACAAACTATCTTTCTTTTCGTCAGCCATAACTATATAATCAAAAGGTTTCTATTTTATGATTGTGCAACCTGTGCAAGGTTTCAATTGTTTGAAAAAGTCATTTCCTTTGTCATCTACCAATATGAATGCAGGGAAATCAACTACATCTATTTTCCAGATAGCTTCCATACCCAATTCTGGATATTCAACACATTCAATAGACTTGATGTTGTTTTGTGCTAAGATAGCTGCAGGGCCACCAATGGAACCTAAATAGAAACCACCATGTTTTTGACATGCATTGGTTACGTCTATCGAACGATTGCCCTTGGCTAACATGATCAAGCTACCTCCATTGGCTTGGAATTCATCCACGTATGGATCCATACGTCCTGCTGTAGTCGGTCCCATACTTCCACATGCCATACCAGCAGGTGTTTTTGCTGGACCAGCATAGTAAATAGGATGGTTCTTGAGATATTCAGGCATTGCTTCACCAGCGTCCAAACGCGCTTTAATCTTGGCATGTGCAATATCACGACCAACAATAATTGTACCATTCAAGCTCAAACGTGTACCGATAGGATATTTGGTCAAAATCTTGCATACTTCTGTCATAGGTTGGTTCAAGTCTATGCATACAGCATCTCCTTCACCGGCTTCACGCAAATGCTCAGGAATCAAACTTGCAGGATTGCTATCCATTTTCTCAATCCATATACCATCTTTGTTGATTTTGCACTTGATGTTACGGTCTGCAGAACAACTTACACCCAATCCAATAGGACAACTTGCGCCATGGCGTGGAAGACGTACTACACGAATATCATGCGCCATGTATTTACCTCCGAACTGAGCACCCAAACCAATCTTGTAAGCCTCTTGTAGCAAACGCTCTTCCAATGCTATATCACGAAAAGCACGACCAGCAGCATTACCTGTCGTAGGCAAAGCATCATAGTAATGAGTAGATGCCAGTTTGACAGTCAACAAGTTTTTCTCTGCAGATGTACCACCTATCACGATTGCAATATGATAAGGAGGACATGCTGCTGTTCCTAAACTCTTCATCTTCTCAACCAAGAAAGGAATCAAAGTACCTTCATTTTGGATACGCGCCTTGGTTTCTTGATATAAATAGGTCTTATTGGCTGATCCGCCACCCTTGGTTACACATAGGAAATGGTATTCCATACCTTCTGTCGCCTCAATGTCAATCTGAGCAGGTAAGTTACACTTGGTGTTTACCTCCTCATACATTGTCAAAGGAGCATTTTGACTATAGCGAAGGTTTTCTTCGGTATATGTTTTATAAACACCCAAAGACAGTGCCTCTTCGTCGCAATATCCAGTCCACACTTGTTGCCCCTTTTCTCCATGAATAATAGCAGTACCTGTGTCTTGACACAAAGGTAATTTACCTTTCGCAGCAACTTCTGCATTGCGCAAGAATGTCAGTGCAACATATTTGTCGTTGTCACTTGCTTCGGGATCATTCAAAATCTTAGCAACTTGCTCGTTGTGTGAGCGACGAAGTAGAAAACTAACATCTCTAAATGCAGCATTCGCCATCTTTGTCAAACCCTCTTTCTCAACTTTTAAGATGGGATGACCCTCAAAATCTCCTACCGACACATGGTCTTTGGTTAACAAATAGTACTCAGTCTCGTCCTTGCCAAGCTGAAACATTGGTTCGTAATGAAAATCCATAATATAAAAAAAATTAATGTGAATAAACCTTTTAACTCAATATAGTGTGCAAAATTATAAAATAAATTTGAATTTTGCAATCAAATAAATGTTTTTTTCAAAAAAACATATTACAAATGTAGTAAACTATTTTTTAACACGAGGGACATAATAGTTAATCATTCAGAGAATTACTAGGAATATTGCACATGGAGAAGCATAGATAAAAAGCT
>ERZ808048.59-NODE-59-length-23060-cov-8.419223_pt1 | contig 23060 bp, 21 predicted proteins | sample MGYA00380197_ERZ808048 | MGnify/ENA primary metagenome ERZ808048 (study PRJEB31490, sample SAMN06133377) | cow dung metagenome | isolation source: M1 | host: cow | place: China: Chengdu | collected 2015-05 ... | reverse complement strand
ATTCTGCTTCTATTGCCAATTGCCAAGCGCTCCAACAACGCATCGAGCAACTCAAGCAAAACATCCACCAAACCATCAAGGACAATATGCACAATATCTATGTGCCAGTTGTGAGTGATGATGATTGTCTGGTAGAGAAGAAAACCGCATACCCCGTTTACCTCAAACGCGGTGAAAAACTCTATGTGAATGTCAAGACCAAACGCGCTGCTACACTCAAAGTCTATAACTACGACTCACATTCCACGCTCAAAACCATTGCTGACAAAACGGCTTTCAAATTCAATATGGAGATTGAGAATAGCGCCATCTACTTGGTAGAACTCAATCCAGGCGCAAGTTCACAATACGCCTCTATCCACATCACCTACACTACTAATCATCTCGATCGCCTCACCCCTGTAACAGTCAACGAGCGCACGGTAGAAGCCAAGTCGGGTGATTTCCGTGCATGGTCTGTCAAAGGTATTAAGATGACGCCTATCTTGGATGAGCCTCGCAAATTCACCCTCCGTGGACAGTTGAAAGCAATGTTCTCGGGCTCTTATCGCGGATTGGTGGCTATTGAAGTGCCTGCGGGTGCAACAGATATCCTCTACAGCATGCGTATCTCAACTAACGAGGCAGACCGCAGCAGCGATGGTGAGTTTAAGGACGATATGAATGCTTCTTATCGCAAAATCAAAATGCTCGGTTTACCTGTATATGAATCTACTAAGAGTTCGGGTATCTTGAATACCATTTTGGGAGAATACACACCAAAGCGCGAAGAAGATGCGTATATCAATATGTTTGTATTTGGCAGTTCGTCCCAAGCAAAGAAGTTCCAAGATGACAAACCAACTAATCAGTTGAGTTACGATGTCAATAGCTCTATCATGGGTATGCAATCCAGCAACGGTCGTATCCCTGTGAAAGGTCGCAAGACTATCTACTTGGGCTTTGAGAACGAGCGCACCCGCTACAACAACTATGTTTGGGTGGAGGTGCTGGCTTCCAAACCAATCAACGAGTATTTCAAATCAGAGTATTATATCAACTAAAATATAGAGAATTATGGCAAAGATTCCAGGACTTAGTTTCTCGCTCAAGCGAGCAGTAGGTATCTCGGGCTTAAAGACCAAAGTAGCCCGAGCAGCAGGTATCCCCACCACCAAACAAGGCCTTGAGCGCAAAATCGGTGGTGCCATCCTCAAAGGCTTAACAGGTAAAAGGAAATAAAGAACAGCACAGATAAATATGGAATACTTTAGCAAAAATATCTGTAAAAAATTGGGTTATTATGTCTATCGTCTTGTGGACCCACGAAATGGTCAGACATTTTATGTAGGAAAAGGTAAAAATAATAGAGTTTTTGCCCATATAAAAGAATCCCTTATTAACTTTAACGGGGAGAGTTATCTAGAAGAGGATGAAGATGAAACTTCTGCAAAAATACAACAAATACGAGAAATAAAACAAGCGGGATTAAATGTCATAATATTTGTTCACCGTTGGGGGTTGCAAGAAAATGAGGCTTTTGAAGTAGAAGCAGCATTGATTGATTGTTACTCGGGATTAACGAATAAACAGGCAGGTCATGACAGTGAGCGAGGAGTAGCAAATATAGAGATGATAAAAAGAATACTTGAACTTAAGATTTTTGATGAAAATAATGTATCTGATAAAGAATATATGATTATCAAAATTCGTCAAGATTTTGTTACAGAGCGTGGCAGTATATATGAAACAGTTCGAGGTCATTGGAAAATAGATCCGATAAAAGCACGAACATACAAGTATGTTTTAGCAAGTTTATATGGTGAAGTTGTGGGGATCTATAAAAATGTGTGTTGGAAGCAAAGCCCCACACGAGAAGGTAGGTACATTTTTGAAGGGGAAGAGATTACAATAAATTCTGACCCTGAGGTATATAATAAATATATGCACAAACGATTACCAAAACGTTACATGAGAAAAGGCGTAAGTAATCCTATCTTGTATCAATCTGATAAAAAATAACAAACGATTTATAATTGGAGAAAGCCGAAAATCCATAGAAGAGTAGGCATAGTAAATTAATGCAATTATGGCAACATTTATTAGACAATTAAAAACTAAGAAAAAAATCAACAACAGAGTTGGAGCTGGTTTGATTTTCACGGTTCAATCAGTATGGCGTACCGGAGCACCTACTCCTTCTGAAATTAAACAAGCATTAGAATCTCAATTTGGATCAGGAGCTGGCGATTTTAGTTCATATGATAGTTCTAAATATGAGATTTTATCATAAGTGAAAACTTATACCAGATACTTTATTTATTAGCGACAGTTATGAAAAAAATATATCTTCTTCAGTTACTACTACTAACATGTGGTATTCTAAACTTCTCTTCGTGTGAAGAACCTGAAGGTCCATTGCCACCTGCAATAACTATTACAGAGGACACAACTATTTGTTATTCTGATATTATCAATTGGCATGGACAAACGGTAGATAGAAGTTCTAAAGTATATTATGATACTATACGCTATAAAAATTCTGCTGCAGATAGTGTCTATTATATACTAAATGTTACTATCCACGAAGAAGAAACTACAATCATAGAAGAAACTACAATCAGGTCTTGTGATACAATTATATGGCACGGGCAATACGTAAATGCAGATAAACTAGTTTATTACGACACTATTCATTATGAAAATAGTTTATGCGATAGCATTCATTATATACTGAATGTCACAGTTGTAGAATATATTAAATTAGAACCTACGGGTTCTCTGAGCGGTTATGACTATGTAGATTTAGGGTTATCCGTTCCATGGGCTACATGTAATGTAGGAGCCAAGACGGTGGATCAAGTTGGTAACTATTACTCTTGGGCAACAACACAACCATATGATGTAAACGTTTCAAATAACTACGACATAACATTTAATCCCTATACTTTAGATAATGTTCTCTCTGCAAAATATGATGCAGTTTCTAGTAATTGGGGTAACTCTTGGCGCATGCCGACACAACAAGAATTCAAAGAATTAAAAGAAAATTGTAAATGGATTTGGGTTGATAATCTCAATGGATCTGGTGTTGCTGGCTATGTGGCAATCTCAAAAATAAATAGTAACGCTATTTTCCTACCAGCGGGCGCGTACTATAAAAATGGAGATTATTCTCTTTCTGCAGATGGAAGTGGATTTTATTGGACATCTGAAATATCGGCAGGTGACGTTACAACCTCCGCAACAGCAGTTGATTTTGTGATAAAATCTAACAACTATCAACAATTAGATCTGGAGAATAAAGCTGCGGGATTAACAGTTCGTGGAGTCTTAGCGCCTGCAAATGAGGAGAGTCTAGATTTCACTCCATCTGGTTCAAAAGATGGTCACGATTATGTAGATTTAGGATTATCAGTTAAGTGGGCGGTATGCAATTTAGGGGCGAACTCAAAAGACGAGGTTGGAGATTACTATGCATGGCAAGAAACAACCCCTGCTAACGCACTCACGGCAATAAATTATCAAATTAATTTTAATCCTTGCAATCCTGAAACAAATATTCTTTCTTCAAAATATGATGCTGCACGAATGAATTGGGGTAAAGAATGGCGTATGCCTACATATGAAGAGCAAAAAGAACTCTGTGATAATTGTACTTGGAGATTTGTTGATGATTTTCAAGGAACAGGAGTATCAGGATGTATTATTAAATCTAAGACAACCAACAAAGCTATTTTCTTACCTGTAACTGGACTTTACACTCATGACACTCAACAGATAATAGAAAAGAATCGCGGATATTATTGGTCATCATTTGCAGGTCCTGGAGACTTATGGAAAGGATTGATTTCTGCTATTTCTTTGACTTTCTATGAGGGATTAAACTTCCGTTACGGAGGTACTTGGGATGCCTCTGCTAGAGCTGCAGGATTAGCCATTAGAGCTGTAGTAGGTCACGCTGAAGAATATATTCCAGAAGGACCATTTACACTTGATGAAACTGAGACTTCAGCGCAAGGAGTCAGCGTAAGCGGCAAGCAAGAAGGACATACTTACGTGGACTTAGGTTTGCCTAGTAGAACATTGTGGGCAACATACAATGTAGGAGGTAGTAAACCAGGAGATTATGGAAATTATTATGCTTGGGGGGAAACAGAACCAAAAGATTATTATTGGGATACAACCTATAAGTTTTATGATGGAATGAATGGTAGATGGTATCGTTATAATAAATATACATGGTTCACAGAACACCATGGAACAATTGATGGAAAATTCTTCTTAGAACCAGAAGATGATGCTGCAACGCAAAACATGGGATCTAGCTGGTGTATGCCAACAAGAAAACAACTGGAAGAACTTTGTAACTATGTTCAATGGACGGATCAAGGAACATATTATTTAGGAAGGTCTAAAACGAATGGAAATACGATGATTCTTCCTAAAGCAGGATGGGAATACGGCACAACTCCTAATACCCATAATTTTGCATGGTATTGGTCATCTGAACTAATGGAAGCCACAAGAGATGGAAGCGATTATTATGCATATCAATTGATAGACTCACCAGAGGGAGGTTTAATGGTAAAAGATGCTATGCGTATTCAAGGTCTAGCGGTTCGCGCTGTAGTCAAAAAATAAAAAAGGAGTTAGAGATATAAGTAGTTATCCATAGTCAGAGCCCCTTACAAAATGCGATTTGTAGGGGGCTTTGATGATTCATATCCTTATAAGGATCCATCCTCCAAAAATATCCTTAGTTCTGTAAACTTCACACGATTATTTTTAATCGTAAAAATGTTCTTTGATGTATATTAGAGAAAATAGCAATGGCTGTTGCGACAAATCTGCTATTAATATATCGTACTTAAAATATCCATTGTGGGCTATAACTACAAATAATTTGTATTTTCAGCGCACGTAGCTACGGGGGAATTGTTCGGCAAGGCAGATGTCCGAAGTACAACAAAAAATGCACATACGCAAATATTTAGGCAAAAATATCGAATTTTCTGCACACAAACAATATATAACAATGCGTAAAATACTGCATTTTTTCAGCACAATATTCAGCACGCACAAACTTTTTTCAAAAAAACACTCACGCGGGAAAATCTTGTAATACAGACGCTTCCGCGTATTGTATATACCATTTCACCCTCCAACTTCTCCAACTTTCGGCACAAAACCCTTTCCGCGCCGAAGATTTTTGCAGCATTATTATAGAGGTACAAATACTTGAAACACAAAAGCCACAGATTAGCCACCACTATGACATAGATGTGCAACAGTGGTCGCGAAGTGGTCGCGTAGCCCGCAGTCAACTTGAAAGCAGTCTGAAAGCGACCTAACAGCTACCGAAAGCCCATAGATGTCCCACAGATCTCTTTATTTTGTTCTATGCTTGCGCTATTTCCTCAGAGTGGGGACTCTTCGGGCGCTGCGCTCGGAGTGCGTTCCGTCGCACTCCTTCAGGTCCCGAAACCTACAACTAAAGTACCACCTGCGTGCTAAATTTCCTCTTAGCTTTTCTTCCGCGGAGGAATAATAGGGGAAAAGTATTTTTGACGTGTTGTAGAGAAAAATTACATATCTTCTAAACTTAGAGGTATAAAGTTGACTTCATATCCTCTGAAATGAGATCGGATATTGGCAAATCGCTCTTTGGTTACCTCCATGTTTATCTTATTCGCATTACGCTTAACCTCTGCAACCGTAACACGCTTATCTAAACGCTCTATAGCGATCATATCTATTTCATCTTCGCTGCGCGTATTCCACCAACGACCGACTTCTGTAGTACGCTCTTTTTCGGCATACATTTGACGGAAATAGCGTTCTAGCATCAGTCCACTAAATTGAACATAACCATTCTGTACGATTTCTTTGAGTAAGTCCATCTTGCTCATTTCTACCAACGAACGATTAGATTCAATAAAACGAAACCAAAATGTCAAAAAGTTGTCGTGTAGTGCATATTTTATTCCGTGCGAATTGGGTTTCGCAAACATCGGACGCACCTTTTGTATTAGATTGTATTCTTCTTCCAGCGTATTGAGATAGCGCCCAGTATTAGTACCTAGAATACTATCAATCTGTGATTGGCTAGTCATGCCATTGGCGATTAACTCCAAGATGCTAAAATATATTTGGTAGCGTTTGCCAAACTCGCCCACTAACAATTCCAATCCTTCGTTCAAGAATACCGAACCGTTTTTGCAAACGGCATCAATCATGGCGTCCTTATCGGTAGCACCAGCATCTATCAACAATTCAACATACTTTGCAACGCCACCGCTTATCGTATAAAGCATTAGCAAATCTTCAGAGGTGTAGTGCGGATTGTTATCTGATAGTATTTGCTTTAGCAGTTCCGTTGAAAATGGTTGCAATCGTATCTCAGCTGTTGCTCTACCAAATAGAGGCTCTTTCTTATCTCGAAAGATTTTTAACATCATCGAATATACCGAACCACAAGCAATCAAATGGATATGAGCTTTGTCCTTGTAAGTATCCCACACATCTTGAATCTCTGACATAATGGCGGGATTGATGTCATATAGGCGTTGAAACTCATCTATCATAAGCGTTACATGGTATTGTTGGCTATATATCATCAATTCGCGCAATAAACTCGCAAACTTATCCACTTGCCCATAAATGTGGAAACCAAGTAGCGACTCTACGGATTGTTGAAATTCTTTGCAAATCATCGCTTCCGTTTTGGACGATACAAAGAAATACAACAATGGCTTGCTCTGAAAAGCATGTTTTACCAAGGTTGTTTTACCAGTCCTTCTACGACCTAATAATAAGGTAAATACTGATGTAGCTTGAGATTGCTCATCTAATTGCAACAATCTGATAATCTCCTGATTTCTTCCGTAAAACTTCATAGTTGTATAATTTTACAAAATTGTTTTTTACAAATTTGTTAATTTTGGTGCAAAGGTACAACAAAAAATGCATATACGCAAATATTGTGGCAAAAAAATGATGGTTTCTCTATCTTACGGGGAAAGCGGTCTGATAAGCAACAGCCATTTCAAGATATAAACTGATGTGGTCAGGTGTGTTTATGCTACCTCTTTGCCAAAGGGAAGGAGAGAGGCAAGGGCGAGTTTGAAATGTTGCATCCCCCATGGGATGCCAATAATCGTGCAACAGAGGATAAGTCCGAAGGTGAGATGCGTGAGTGCGATTTCCCACCAACCAAGTATAATCCACAAGATATTGAAGATAATCTGCAAGCAACCTCCATCGTTGGCAGTTGACACCAACTCATGACCAAAAGGCCATAAAGACAATGTGCCAATCTTGAAGAGTTGTACTCCAAAAGGAATACCAATGATGGTAATGCAAAGCAATAGACCAGCTATCCAATACATCAAAGCCGTGATGAATCCGCCACAAATGAGCCAAATGAGATTGCCGAGAAATTTCATATGTAGATGGGTTTAGTCGGTTTTTAAGTACTTGGTATAGTTGTCTAAGAAACGTTGTACGGCTTCGGGGAGCGGTCCATAGAACTCGCCACCAGCAGCATTGGCATGTCCTCCGCCGGCAAAAATCTCCTGCGCAAAGACATTGACAGGGCGATTGCCTTGACTGCGGAATGAGAGCTTGATCTTGGTCTTGATTCCGCCATTTTTCGCCATTTCATCGGGAGTTGCCTTATCTTCGCGCATAAAAACAGAATAGTGGATATCCTTGCTCTGGAGTGGCATATTGACAATACCCTCAGCGTCGCCTTTCTGGAAATTGAAACGATATAGCTCTTTGCGACTCAAGTAGATGAGTGCCGTGTGATGTTCGGGAAAAACGCGCATTTTTTGGTAGAGGCAATAGCCTACCAATTTGACGCGATCAACAGAGTATTGATTGAAAACTGCATTGTAGATGGCATCTTTGTCTGCTCCCGCAGCAATGAGTTGGGCTATCATTCCGTAGATTTGTGGTCGGTTGGAATTATAGGAGAAATTGCCCGTGTCGGTCATTAATCCCGTATAGAGTACGGTGGCGATATCAGTTGACAGTTGACAGTTGACGGTTGACAGTTGACAGTTGACAGTTGACAGTTGACAGTTGACAGTTGAGAGAAACTCATATACCAATTCGCATGTGGAAGATGCTTCGGGAATAGAAACCATAGCATCTGCGAAATTAGTAGGGTGTAGATGGTGGTCAATCATGAGCTTTGGACAAGTGAGCATGAGCATCTTATCGCCCAATGGACCAATGCGTTTAGGGTCGTTGAAATCGGTACAAATTACAAGATCTGCTTGCTCAATGAATGCGTTGGATTGGGAGGTTTGCACGTCATATACGAGCACATCGCTTGCCCCAGGCATCCACGCCAGGAAATCGGGAAAAGCATTGGGGACGATGACTTGCGCTTGTTTGCCAAGTGACTTAAGATAGTGGTAGATGCCCAAACTGCTACCCATCGCATCGCCATCGGGTGATTGGTGGGTGAAGATAGCAATGGTGGTGGCATTTTGGATATAAGCAAGGATTGTGTTCATAGCCATTTGTACATATTTCGAGTGCAAAGGTACGATAAAATTTGCGCATGTGCAAATTTCCAATAAGAAGGGTATGATGGATAGATAAAATCTATCTTTTGTAAAAAAAAGTGTTCGTTTTCTTGCATATGTGCAAATTTTGTAGTACCTTTGCGCGCCATTTATGTGGCAACGTGTGGCAAAACTACGGCAAAAAATAATTAACAAAACATACAACAATGAAAAAAACAATTTTATCAATCGTGTTAGCAAGTGCAAGCTTATTGGGTATTGCACAAGAGGACAAAGTCCTGATGACCATCAATGGCGAGGACATTATGGCATCTGAATTCTTGTATATCTACGAGAAGAACAACCAAGAGACAAGTTTGGAGAAAAAGACCATGGACGAGTACTTGGATTTGTTTGTTAACTTCAAGTTGAAAGTGACTGAAGCCATGGCTCAAGGTGTGGATACCACCGAGGCATTTAAGAAGGAGTTGGCGGGCTATCGCGCCCAAGCGACACCAAAATATTTGCAAGATAATGATGCTATTGATAGTTTGGTAGTGTTGAGTTATAATCGCATGGCAAAGATTCGTAAGGCATCGCATATCGCCGTACAATGCCCAATGGATGCAGATTCTGCGACTGTGGCAGCAGCTGAGGCGAAGATCAATGAGCTGCGTGAGCGTGTGACCGTAGGTTTGCCAAAAGAGGTGAAGAAAGGTCGCAAGAAAGTGACTGTATGTGAGCCTGAGGAGTTTGCAGAAGTAGCAGTATTGTACTCGGAGGAGCCATCTGCAAAGCAAACCAAAGGTGCGTTGGGTTGGATTCAACCATTCCGCTATGTTTATTCGTTTGAGGATGCGGTATATACCACTCCAGTAGGCGAGGTGACTCCTGTATTCCGTAGCCCATATGGTTTCCACATTGCGAAAGTGGAAGGTGAACGCGATTTTGAGGAGGTAAGAGCTTCGCATATCATGAAGATGACCCCAATGGGTGATATTCAACGTATGGCAGATGCGCAAGTGGCTATGGATAGCATTTATCAATTGGCTATTCAAGATACTACGGACTTTGCCGCCTTGGCACAGGCCAACTCGGAAGATCGTGGTTCGGCGATGCGCGGTGGCGACTTGGGTTGGTTTGGTCGTGGCGCGATGGTACAGCCATTTGAGGATATTACTTTCGACTTGGAGATTGGTGCAATCAGCAAGCCATTCCAAACACGTTTTGGTATTCATATCTCGAAATTGCATGAGAAACGCGGCATTCAACCATTGGATAGCATGCGTGCTCAAATCTTGCGTCAAGTGCAACGCGACCAACGTATGCAGATTGCAGAACAAAGTTTTATCAACAAGACTCGCGCAGCGTACAATTTGCCTGCCGAGATGAGTGATGCGGATGTGAAAGCCTATGCTGACGCCCACTTGGAAGAGAAATATGCGGATTTGCGCAACTTGGTGAAAGAGTATCACGATGGTATCTTGCTGTTTGATGTTTCGTTGCGCGAGGTATGGGACAAGGCAAACCAAGATACAGAGGGCTTGGCAGCCTATTTCAAGGCAAACAAGAAGAACTACACCTGGGAGGCACCACGCTATAAGGGAAGCATCATCTATGCGAAGAACGAAGTGGCTGCTAAGGCTGCTAAGCAAATCGTTAAGAGTGCTCATCCAGACTCCGTGTTGAGCTACTTGAATCAACGTGTGAACGTGGATAGCGTGATGTACGTTCGCGTGGAGCGTGGTATTTGGGAAGCAGGCAAAAATTCGGCAGTGGATAAATATGGCTTCAAAAGCAAAGCTGCCGAATATACTCCAAGCGAGGAGTTCCCAATCGTAGTGCCTGTGGGTAAGGTGATCAAGAGTCCTCAAGAGTACACCGATGAGCGTGCGAAGGTGACAACCGACTACCAAGATTATTTGGAGAAGGCATGGATAAAGACTTTGCGTGAGAAATATCCTGTGGTAATCAACGAGGAAGTTTGGGCAGAGATTAAGCAATAATTTGAAAAAGCTATACCTCATATTGGCGTTGGTGGTGCTGGCAATAATCAATGTGTCAGTAGGATATGTCGTTTGTCGTTGGGATATGACCGACGACAAGCGGTATAGCATCTCGGAGGCAACCAAAATGCTGTTGCAGGAGTTGGATGAGCCAATAGGGGTGACATTGTTGCTGGATGGTGAACTGAATTCGGGTTTTGTGCGCCTGAAGAAAGCCACGGAAGAGATGGTGGACGAATTGGGCATTTACGCAGGCGAAGGTCTGCAAATCTTGCCCGCCACGGAGGAAATGACGAAGCAGTTTACACCTACGGTAATCCATGAGCGCACTCATAAGGGACAAACTGCGCAAACCACGGTGTATCCGTACGCAGTAGTGAGTTACAAGGGCAAAAGTGCAGCCGTACAACTCCTGAAGAATCAGCGTGGATTGCGCGGCGAGGAAAACCTGAATCATAGCATTGAGAATCTCGAGTACGCGTTTGTGGACGCTATTCGCAGTTTGACCCAGACGAGGGTGGAGAAGATCGCCTTCCTCGAAGGTCATGGCGAGTTGGATGAGCGATATGTATATGATTTGACGCAGGCTCTGGCTCAATACTACCAAGTGGATCGAGGTGTATTAGGGTTGCAGACAGGTGTGCTGGATGCGTATAAGGTGGTGATTATTGCTGATCCACAAACAGCATTTAGCGAAACGGACAAATACATTCTGGATCAATATCTGATGCAAGGTGGTAGCATCTTGTGGGTGGTGAATGGTGTGCAGTTTTCGGACGATTACCTCAGTACGCAGGGTATGACCCCTATTGTGGCATTGGATTTGAATATCAACGACATGCTTTTCCGCTACGGAGTTCGGGTGAATCATGGTTTGGTGCAAGACTTGCAATGTATGCCTGTGCCCGTGGATGTATCGCAAGACGCGTCGCAGCCCAATTGGCAGCCCATGCCGTGGACGTATGCCCCATTGCTGCTTACCTCGCAGGCATCGCCTATCACACGCAATGTGGCTCAAGTGAGCGCGACGATGGCGAGTGCAGTGGACATGGTAGGTGGCGAAGATGGGCTGAAGAAAGAGGTACTATTGGCCACATCGTCGGCAAGTAAACTGACTGGTGTGCCAGCGAAAGTGGACTTGAGTTTGGGCGTGGATGATGAGCAGAGTTTTGCGTATGCCTTTATCCCTGTGGCTGTGAGTGTGGAGGGTAGTTTCCCTTCGCTATACGCTCATCAAATGCCACCTGAGGAGCTGGAATTGCACGCTCCGCTGCTGAAACAAAGTAAAGTGACCAAGCAAATCGTGGTGGCTGCAGGTAGCACGATACGCAATGAATGGCAGCAGGGCAATCCTTTGCCATTGGGCTATGATCGCTATACGCAAATGCAGATGGGCAACCGTGATTTTATGGTCAATGCAGTGCTCTATCTTGCGGATGACCAAGGTTGGATGCAGTTGCGCCAAAAGACGTTTACCCTTCGTCTGATCAACGACCAGCGAGCACGCCAAGCGCGTGTGCAAGCTCAGGTGGTGAGCATCGCGATTCCGCTGGCGATGTTGGCATTGGTGGGAGGTGTCGTGATATTGGTAAGAAGAAAGAAATACGAAATCAAACGATGAGACTTATGCAACAATTACGTGTCATATACTTATTCATCGCTGCAATGATGAGTATTGGGCTATCGGCTCAAGCAATATTGCCCTACCCTTTGGATACAGTGGATGGGCAAGTGTATTATCGCTATACGGTGGAACGCAGTATAGGATTGTATCGTATTAGCAAGAATTTTGGTGTGAGTCAAGAGGAAATCCTGCAAGCCAATCCTCATCTGCAGACCGCAGGTTTGCGCTATGATGAGGTGATCTTGATTCCTGCGAAGGGATTGGAGACGCAACTGGCAGACTCTGCGCCTGCAGCAACAGTAGCGGAGGTACCTATGGAGGCACCTGCAGAAGTGAAACCAATCGTTGTCAAAGAGAAAAAAGAATCGATATTGCCGAAGCATAAACGTCAGAAGTGGCAACAGGTGGATACGGTAGTGGTGGATACTACTGCCGTCGCAATGGATACTACCATCGTGCAGAAGGATAGTAGTGTGATACGATTGGCCATGATGTTGCCTTTGCAAGCGGATGCGCTGAAGCGGGACAAGAACATGGACCGCTTCTATGACTATTATGCAGGTGCACTGATTGCTATCAATGAGGTGCAAGCCACGGGACAAGCAATCGAGGTGCATACGTATGATGTGGGAAAGAATGTGCAAAAAACGACGCAATTGCTGTGTGATAGCACGTGGCAAAAGGTGGATGCCATAGTAGGTCCAGCATACACGCAACAAGTGGCTGTAGCAGCGGAATATGCCCAAAGAGATAGCACATGGATGTTGGTGCCATTCCTATCGAATGTGGCTAGCATCGCGCATAATCCATACTTGCTGCAATTTAATCCTTCGGAACACACAGAGGCCGATACGTTGGCACGCTATTTGGCGCAGTATGGCGATAGCGTAAACTGTGTGTTGATTGAAACGAAAGCGGGTGATGTGATACCGTCGGGTATTATGGCATTGCACCAAGCGTTGAAAGCGCAAGGGGTGCCTACCTCAAGCATTTCGTTGACTGCTATACTAGCAGACTCGCTGGATGGTGCATTCAAGACGGATATGGAGAATATCGTGATCTTCAATACCGAGAAATACAGCAACCTGAAGGCCGTGATGCCACACTTGCTGCAAGGACATGCCACTTATCCGATTACGTTGTTCTCGCACTATTCGTGGCAAAATGAGAAGATTATTCTGCCACAATTATATACTACGATTTTTAGTGATTCGCTTATGGTGAGCGAGCCATATGAAGCGGTATGGCAACAGTATTTTAATCATACCGTATCTTCTACTCTGCCACGCTATGACCTGCTGGGCTATGATCAAATGCGGCATTTGCTGCAGCTATTGCAGACATCTGCTGATAGCATTGCTACGCCAGTGTGGAACGGCTTGCAGGCCGATATACAATATCATCGCGTATCCCCAGATGGTGGATATGAAAATCGACAGATTCATATTATTCGCAAATGAGGTATAGTCGCTGCATAATAGTTGTTATCGCATTGATGGTGAGTAGTGTCATGCTGGCACAACCTCGCTTGCGTCGTCCAGAGATATATGTCGGCGGACATGCAGGAGTGATGGCCTCGTCCATGATCTTCAAACCAACGATCAAGGGGATGGATATTATGCAATCACCATTGAGCGTAAATGGCGGATTGATGTTCCGCTATGCAGCCCATAAGGTATGCGCCATACAAGTGGAGGCTAATTACATGCAACGTGGTTGGCGAGAGCAGGGAGAGGGATATGATTATCGTCGCCAATTGGAATACATAGAGGTGCCACTATTGATGCACTTATATTTTGGAGGACAACATTTTAGGGGATTTTTGAACCTTGGCCCACAAATAGGTTATTGCCTCAGTGATACCGAGTACGGAACAAAGAATCCTAATCAAACGCATCAGTATGTAGCCATCCAAAATCCTTTTGATTGGGGATTGGCAGGTGGATTGGGCGTATATTACCGCACGAATAAGATAGGATTGTTTCAATTAGAGGCGCGATTTAATTATAGTTTCGGCAGTGTGTTCTCCAATCGCAAAACGGACCATTTTGAGTTTGCTAACCCAATCGGGCTGAGTATCAATCTGGCGTATTTGTGGGAGATTAAAATAAAGTAAATGACATTAGAAAAATTGATACATGACATATGGGAAAAATTATTTCATTAGCTAATCAAAAAGGTGGTGTAGGTAAGACTACAACGTCTATCAACTTAGCCGCAGCATTGGCAAAGCTGGGTAAACGTGTATTATTGGTGGATGCTGATCCGCAAGCCAACACATCATCGGGTTTGGGAGTAGATATCCAAAAATTGGATAGTACCGTATATGAATGCTTGATCAATGGCATAGATCCTCATACAGCTATCCTGCCGACTAGCATTGAGAATCTGTATATGATACCATCGCATATCGACTTGGTGGGTGCAGAGATTGAGATGCTCAATCTTGAACAGCGTGAGAATATACTCAAGCGTGTACTAAGCCCTTTGAAAGGCGATTATGACTATATATTGATAGACTGCTCGCCATCGCTGGGGTTGATTACAATCAATGCGCTTACGGCGAGCGACAGCATTATTATACCTGTACAATGCGAGTTTTTTGCCTTGGAAGGCATAGCGAAGCTGTTGAATACCATCAAGATTATCAAGTCGAATCTCAATCCAGCTTTGCGTATTGAAGGCTTCTTGCTGACGATGTATGATGCCCGCTTGCGCCTCTCAGCACAGGTACATGATGAGGTGCGTCGTCACTTTGGTGACTTGGTGTTTAATACCGTCATCGCACGTAATGTGCGCTTGAGCGAAGCACCTAGTCATGGCATGTCGGTACTGGAATATGATCGCAACAGTAAAGGTGCGAAAAACTACACGAATTTAGCTAAAGAATTGATAAAGAGACAATAAGCATGAAAAAAACACTGGGTTTAGGACGAGGATTAGATGCCTTGATTGATACTACGCATGTGGCTACTGCGGGCTCCTCGTCTATTAACGAAATAGCGATTGATAAGATTTATGCCAATCCAGATCAGCCACGTCACACTTTTGATGAGGAAGCACTGCAAGAGTTGGCTCAATCCATCAGCGATCATGGTGTGATATCGCCTATCACCTTGCGCAAAGATGCCAACAATAGGTATATGATTATCGCTGGTGAGCGTCGTTACCGTGCAGCAAAGTTGGCGGGATTACGTGCTATTCCAGCCTATATCCGTACTGCCAAGGATGAGCAGGTGATGGAATGGGCATTGATTGAAAACATTCAGCGCGAAGACTTGGATGCCATAGAGATTGCTTTGGCATATCAACGCTTGATGGATGAATATAATCTTACCCAAGAACGTATGTCGGAGCGTGTAGGCAAGAAACGTGCTACTGTAGCCAACTATTTGCGTTTGCTCAAGTTGCCAGCAGAGATACAGCTGGGTATCAAAGAGAAGAAGATTGATATGGGACATGCTCGTGCTATCTTAGGTTCACCATCACCAGAGCAACAATTGGCAATCTATAAGAAGATTGTACAAAATGGTTTGTCGGTGAGAAAGGTAGAAGAATTGGTTAATTCTACCAAACCTGCCAAATCAAAGCAGCTAGCCGTTTCCTATAGCGAACAACAAACACAATTGCAGCACGCATTGCAGTTGCCAGTAAAGATTAGTGGCAACAAACTGACTATATCCTTTGCTGATGAAGATCAACTCAATGCGATTATCCAACGATTGATTTGAAGCGACTAATCATCTACATATTGTTGATTTGCTTTGTGTCCGCAGGGTTGGCTCAAACGGATGTGGCAATCGATACCACAGAATGGATGACTACTGAAGAAATTCAGCAAAAGCATCAGTCGGAGTCTTTGGTGGTGCATGCAGATTCTATGCCACTCACTCAAAAGGAGATGGATCGCCTATTTTGGAAACCAGATCCACTACGTGCTGTTTGGCTCGGGGCAATTGTACCAGGATTGGGACAGATCTATAATCGTAGTTACTGGAAAGTGCCGATTGTGTATGGCGGTTTTATGGGATGTGTATATGCTATCACGTGGACAAGTGGTCAGTATGAAAGTTACAAGAATGCCTATCGAGATATTTATTTCGACATTCGTGATGGCAAGGTGACGAATGATCCAAGCAAATCCTATATTGCCATTCTGCCCGAAGGCTACACCATTGATCGTATGGGTGGGGCATCGGCATATCAAAATCGCCTGAAAGAGTGGCAAAATAAGATGCATCGTAACCGTGATTTGGCCATTGCTATCACGGCAATCGTATATGCGCTCACACTGGTAGATGCATATGTGGATGCACAACTTTTTGATTTCGATATATCTACCGATTTGTCGCTCAATGTATCTCCACAGTTGTATTACGATCTTCAGAACCAACGGAGTGCAGAAGTGAAATTAGCAATTAGTTTTTAACATACAAAATATTTTAACCCATTGAAACGATTACTCTACATACTCATTCTTAATTGGATGTTGATTCCAGTGATTCATGCTAATGATAGCATCGTTGCTATGTCCACAGACACGATCTTGGAGCATATATTCTTCGATGAAGCATTGGCATGGTTAGACACTACCGAATGTACATCCGATACACTCATTACCGAACTACCAGACTCTATTTATAAGCAACGATTACAGGCTTTGCCCTTCGTTATTGAAGTGCCTTACAATGAGGTGGTTAGGCGCTATATTTTGCGCTATGTGAAGCATAGTCCGCGTCAGTTAGCTGCGTTGCAACGCAAAGCGGAATACTATTTTCCTATCTTTGAAGATATTTTAGCAAAGCATGATTTGCCTTATGAATTGTGCTATATGCCTGTGATAGAATCGGCACTCAATCCGCAAGCACGTTCACATATGGGAGCAACTGGATTATGGCAATTTATGCCTGCAACAGGCAAGAAATATGGTCTGGAGATCAATTCTTTGGTAGATGAGCGGATGGACCCTATCCGCTCTACCGAAGCAGCATGTCTGTTCCTGAAGAATTTGTATGCTATCTTTCAAGATTGGAATTTGGTGATTGCAGCATACAATTGTGGTCCAGGTAACGTAAACAAGGCCATTCATCGCGCAGGGGGAAAACGTGATTTCTGGAGCATTTATCCTTATTTGCCCAGCGAAACACGCGGTTATTTACCTATTTTTATCGCAGCATCTTATGCTATGAACTATGCAGAAGCGCATGGCATATGTCCTGCAACACCGTTGACAACGATGGCATCAGACACAATCGTAACTACCCAACGTCAGCATCTCAAGCAGATTGCAGATAATATTGATATTCCTTTGGCTGAATTGCGCCGCCTCAATCCGCAATATCCACGTGATATTATTCCTGGTGGTAAGGCATATGCCATTTGTTTGCCGATTGAGAAAGCAGGGGTGTATATTGACAAGCAAGATACCATCTTGGCATATCAAGCCAAGGAGCTCATTCATAATCGTCGAGACGAGATTGAGTTACTGCATCGTACTTCTGTGAATGGAGGTTATTCCATCAATGGAGTTACTTACTATAAGATTAAAGAAGGCGATACGTTGGGCGGCATCGCTAAGAAATTTAGGGTTAGCGTCAAGCAACTTAAAGCATGGAATGGATTGAAATCAGACATGATTCGTGCGGGTAAAACGCTAAAAATAGGCAGTTAAAGAATGAATATAGTGTGCTATGTCAAACCCTACTAAAATATATTACTCTCTGTCGGAAGTTAAGCAAATGCTGGATCTTCCAGCCTCTACATTGAGGTATTGGGAGGAACAGTTCTCGCAACTTGCTCCTCGCAAAGATGAACATGGTAATCGCTACTATACAGAGAAAGATATTGACTTTGTAAAGCAAGTCAAATACCTGCGTGACGAATTGCATATTACACGTATTGCTGCCATCAAGAATGAATTGCAATCCAATACTAAACAAGTAGATGTACGTCAAAAAGCAACTGAAATTCTTCAGCAGGTGCGTGCTGAACTGGTAGAAATAAGAGCAAAAATATAGTAGGTATTTGCGTATCTGCGTTATTTTTTATAATTTTGCAGCGTTATTTGAGAATAAAATATTACATGCTCAATCAATGACCATTCGATATATAAATATGATGTTGACTCTCTGCTTAGTAATCGGATTGTCGGGATGCCGAAAATCCACTCCTCAGCAGGTACGACATTTAGGGGAAGATGCTCCTGTAGATTCTGCATTGTTAGCAAAAATGGAGTTTAACCAACGAATGGCCAATGCGGCAGATAAGGAATGCTTGAGATGGGTTCAAAGCGATTCGGTGGACTACATACTGGATGAGTTTGGATTTTGGTATAGAAAAGATGTTCAAGTTGATGGAACCCCATTGACACGTGGACAAAGTACGCAGTTGCATGTGGTTGTGCGTGAGTTGGATGGTAATGTGTTAGCAGACTTAGAAGATGAATTTGTGTTGGGGAGCGACAATATGCCTATGGTAATGAATCGTGTACTTAAAACCATGTGCGTAGGAGAGCGAACCACCACCATTACACCATGGTATTTGGCATATGGTGCAGAAGGAAGAGGAGTAATCAAACCATATACGAATTTAATAATAACTATAGAAGTAAAAGAATAAAAGCATGAAACAAACCTATGTGTATATATTGTTGCTGCTGGCAAGTGTTGTTTGTAGTTGCAACAAAAACGTCTATTCAGAATTGCTAAAAGAAGAAGAAAAACTGATAGAATCTTTCATCGCGCGACAAGGGATTCAAATCGTAGAAGAAATGCCTACGACTATGGCTGAATGGGGAGAGAAAGTCTATTGGAAGGTTCCAGACTATGACAATTTCTATTTCCATTTGGTCGATGAAGGAGATACTACTTCTGCTGAGTTGGAAGCAAAAGAGATCGTGATGCTTCGTTTTAAACGTTATACATTAGATGAATACGCTGACACGTTGAGCATGTGGACCACGCAGGATAGTGCTGAGCCAATTAAGTTTCAATATATGATTAACTCAAGCGAATCATGTACTGGTTGGCAAGTGGCATTGAAGTATATGAAACATCATAAATCACAATGCAAAATTATATGCCCAAGTAAGTTAGGTTTTGAAGAGGAAAATAGTTCTGTTACTCCATATGGATATGATCTTATGATAAAAATTAAACGATACTAATAACCATGGCACTTGTAAAAAGTATTTCAGGCATTCGCGGCACAATTGGTGGTCGCGTTGCAGAGGGCTTGAGCCCAGTAGATGTTGTGCGTTTCACCGCTGCTTACGCTACTCAACGTAAGGCGATGATACCAGACAACAAGACAATCGTAGTAGGTCGTGATGCTCGTCTCTCTGGAGAGATGGTGGACCAATTGGTATGCGGTACCTTGATTGGTATGGGCTATGATGTGATCAACATCGGTTTGGCTACCACTCCAACAACCGAGTTGGCTGTGACTGGTTTGAAGGCAGCAGGTGGTATCATCCTTACTGCAAGCCACAACCCAAAACAATGGAACGCACTCAAACTTCTTAACGAGAAAGGTGAGTTCCTTAACGACCAAGAGGGTAAAGAAGTATTGGCGATTGCAGAGGCAGAGGACTTTAACTTTGCGGAAGTAGATGACCTTGGTCATATTACCCATCGCGACTATTTGCCAGACCACGTTCGCGACGTGATGGCACTCGAATTGGTAGATAAAGCGGCTATTGAAGCAAAGAATTATACGGTGGCTATTGACTGTGTCAACTCAATCGGTGGCTTGGCTATTCCTGCCATCCTGCGTGCATTGGGCGTGAAGAATATCATCGAACTCAACTGCGAACCAACTGGTCACTTCGCACACAATCCAGAGCCAATTCCACAAAACCTCACACAAATCTCTGACCTCATGCGCGAGGGCAAAGCAGATGTGGGCTTTGTGGTAGATCCTGATGTGGATCGCTTGGCAATCATTTGCGAGGACGGTGAGATGTTCGGCGAGGAGTACACACTCGTTTCTGTAGCTGACTATGTACTTAGCCATACTCCAGGCAACACCGTCAGCAATATGTCTTCTACACGTGCACTCAGCGATGTGACTGTGAAACACGGCGGTTCTTACAGCGCAAGTGCTGTAGGTGAGGTGAATGTGACTACCGAGATGAAGCGCACCAATGCTGTGATTGGTGGCGAGGGCAATGGTGGTGTGATCTACCCAGCAAGCCACTATGGCCGCGATGCATTGGTAGGTGTTGCACTCTTCCTCAGTAGCTTAGCACAAAAGGGTTGCAAGGTGAGTGAGCTTCGCGCTACATTCCCAGATTATTGCATTTCTAAGAACCGTATTGACCTCACTCCAGAGATTGATGTTGATAAGGTGTTGGAGGCTGTAAAAGGTAAATTTGCTGGCGAGCGTATCAATGACCGAGATGGCGTAAAAATCGACTTCGCCGACGGTTGGGTACACCTCCGCAAATCTAACACTGAGCCAATCATCCGTGTTTATTCTGAAGCTGCAACTATGGAAGAAGCAGATGAGTTGGCTAAGAAAGTAATTGACGTTGTTTGGGCTGTAGTAGGATAATGGAGATTCTGATCACTAACGATGATGGCTGGGGAGCAAAAGGCATCCTCACCCTCGTACGCATCTTGACTCAACTGGGGCACGTGACTGTCGTTGCCCCAGATGGGCCACGAAGCGGCATGAGCAATGCCATCAGCGTACAACAACCCATGTATCTTCGCCCACTCAATGATCCTAATTGGGGCAGCGAGGAGTGGCATAAGAATGCAACGGTATATATCACAAATGGCACTCCAAGTGACTGCGTAAAATTAGCCTTAGACGTGTTGTTTGAAGGTGATCCTGCGCGCATCAATCTGCTTGCTAGTGGCATCAACCACGGCTCGAACGCGGCAATCAATGTGATTTACTCAGGAACAATGGGGGCAGTATTTGTAGGAGCAGAACATGGAATACCCGCAATAGGTTATTCAATTGATGACCATAATCCAGATGCTGATTTTAGCCATTTTGAAACATATATCCTAGAACTAACTCGCCATCTCATCGAAGAAGGTATGCCTTATGGCGTATGCTATAATATCAACGCCCCTGTAGGTGAGCTTCAAGGTGTTCGTTGGACACGTCAATGCCGTGGTTTTTGGCAAAAAGAAATGGAAGAGCGTCTTGATGAGAAAGGAGAGAAATACTACTGGTTGACAGGAGAATTTGTAAATATCGAACCCGAAGTGGAAGGTACAGACATCTGGGCTATGAACAACCATTATGTTAGTGTACATCCTTGCACGATAGATCAAACCGCCTACGCAGAGATTTGATAAATATTGGATAGGCATCCTGCTGGGGCTTGCGTTGCCAGCTGTGGTAGGATATGCATATGTTGAGCGCTTCAATTTGTGGTACACATTTGAGGCGTTTGATATGGATTTGATGGGTGGTATATTGAGTAGGATATTGCAGGTTGGTATTTTCCCAAATTTGGCATTGCTATTTGTGTTTTACACGATGGAAATGTGGAAGTTGGCTAAAGGTGTGTTGCTGGCAGCCCTACCATACCTTATTATGAGTATAGTTCTTATGGCATAATCATTACAATCATCAAGACTATTGAAACCTTTTAAATTTTTCATAATCGCAGGTGAAGCCTCTGGTGATTTACATGCTTCTAATCTAATAAAAGCTTTGCGGAAGAAATACGCTCACGTATCTTTCCTAGGCTTGGGTGGGGACAAAATGCGTGCAGAAGGTTGTGATATTCGCGTGGACTATCGTGAGATGGCATATATGGGGATTTTGGCCGTTTTGAGCAATCTTGATAAGGTAAAACGCAATGTTTGTATTGCTAAACAAACATTATTAAAAGAGCAGCCAGATGCACTTATTCTGATTGATTATCCTTCATTTAATTTAAAAATAGCGAAGTTTTGTAAAAAGCACTTGCCCAATACGAAAGTGATTTACTATATTCCGCCTAAGATTTGGGCATGGAAAAAGTGGCGTGTGCATAGCATCGCTAAATACTGCGATGAGATATTGGGTATCTTCCCATTTGAACCCGCGTTCTACGCTAAATACGGTTACAAGTGCCACTATGTTGGCAATCCCACCGCCGATTGTATTCGCGAGTTCACTGCTACATCACCTACTGGCAACGACAGACCTACCATCGCTATTCTTCCAGGTTCTCGACGTAGCGAGATTAGCCATTGCCTGCCTATAATGTTGGAGGCTGCACGAAAGGTAGCAGGAGAACAGTATCACATAATAGTGACTGCTGCACCTGGAATAGAAGATGCCTTCTATCAATCATTCTTGCTGCACGACGAAACGCTCACGCGCGATACCTATAATACAGTTGCGCATGCGCAAGCAGCGGTAGTGAACTCAGGTACCGCTACGTTAGAAACAGCTCTCATAGGATGTCCACAAACGGCAGTTTATCATGTGGCAGGAAGCAAGTATCTTGAGAAACTATTACGTCCCATCCTATTTCGCATTCCTCATTTTACTTTAGTGAATATCATTCCTAATCAAGAAATAATTCAGGAACTGATCGCTAGTCGCTTTACCACGGAGAACGTTGCTCATGAGTTACATCGTTTACTGTATGACCAAGAATATCGTACAAATATGTTAAAGCGGTATCAGCAATTACACACCATCTTAGGTAATGCATCAGCAGCGAACAACGCAGCTGATAAGATTTATACATTAATTTTTAACTGCAATGAAACCAATCACTGACATCGAAATAATGGCGCCTGTGGGCTGCTGGGAGAGTTTGGCTGCTGCTATTGAAGCTGGAGCTACAAGTGTGTATTTCGGTATTGAGTATCTAAATATGCGTTCACGTTCGTCTGCTAACTTCACGACTCAAGACCTCCATACGATTGTAGAACGTTGCCAAGCAGTAGGTGTGAAAACCTACCTGACTCTCAA
>ERZ808048.58-NODE-58-length-23281-cov-5.539088_pt1 | contig 23281 bp, 16 predicted proteins | sample MGYA00380197_ERZ808048 | MGnify/ENA primary metagenome ERZ808048 (study PRJEB31490, sample SAMN06133377) | cow dung metagenome | isolation source: M1 | host: cow | place: China: Chengdu | collected 2015-05 ... | reverse complement strand
TCCATTCTCCACACGACAACACATACTCCCTTAGCGGATGCACATCGGGTATGAGATCCGATTGCAGAGCTGTCATCACTTCTCTACTCGTTATATTCGCATCGTACTCCTGCGCACAGTGACACACGATAGAGTTGATGTCGTGTTTCGTCATCTCCCGCCAAACAGCCTCTCCTAAATCCTCCCCTAAAGGGAAGGACATTCTCTGCGAGGATAACTCCCCTCCTTTTAGGGAGGGGGCGGGGGTAGGCTTCTCCATGCGCACTTGCAGCTTATCTGCAACGACATCATGCCTCAATCGCCTATAATCCAAGTAATTCTCCGTTATGTACTTGATCGCAGCTTCTTGTTTAGTCATCTTTCTATTTTCTGATTTGGGTTAAAAATTTGATCACTTGTTTGTATATATTGAATGATGGTATTCGTATGGAGATTTGTATTGTGTTATTCGGGTCGTCTATACGGAAAATAGTATCCGTTTCGCTCATTAATGCGATGCGGTCTATTTCGAAGAAAGCAGCGAACTCGTCGATGAGATAAGCGGGAAGAATGGCTTCTCCATGTAGAACTTTGTTAAGTTGTGAGTGATCTCTATTGATGGCTATTGCCAGTTGTCGAACGCTAATACAGCGTTCGTTGAGAAGTTGTTTGACATGTTTGCAGACGAGCTCGTCTAAGGGTGTTTTCTGTTGATGTTTCATAACTTCGTTTTTCGCTGCAAAATTACTGCTTTTGTGGCATATAAGTGTAGCGTATTTCTCCACATTTGCACCTCCGTGTGGTGAATTTCTCCACACCCGATGCTCCCACAAAAAAAACTCGCCCAGTCCCGACGGAACTGAGCGAGGAAATAGCAGAAACCAATCTAAAGTGTTGGATATATGAGTTTTATGATTTTATGACCTTCTTCCGACGCAAATAGATCAATCCAGCCAACGCCATAGCCATTAGGAGCATCGGTTCTACAGCATCGCCAATAGGCGCAAACTGTGGGTTATTAGGATCGTAATCAGATTCTCCTCCAGTACCCGGAGGTGCCTTGCGAATCGGACTCCCAGGAGATGAAGATGTCGGACTAGTAGAACCCACTTCATAAACATTGGAGCTGTACATACTGCCAGATACCATATACCCAGAGGTATTCACCGATTGCATGGTCATAGACGGCTGCATATCAGCAGCAAAAGGCGTATAATCAGTGGCATAAACGGCAATACCGATAACCCATACAAATATCATTAACAGTTTTCTCATCTTACTCCACCTCCTTCACGAATGTTCCTTGAATCGTATATATCTTGCCTCCACGGATAATATAAATACGATTATTAATCATCACCTTGGAAACACTATCCTCTGTCCTAGAGAGAGTATCCAAACCTGTAGGCGTATCATCCGCCATTTCACGACGCAGTACACGATATTTAGCAGTAGTTGCTGGGTTGGCAAGGATAAAGCACTCAAAAGGCAATACGCTACGGTCTGTACCTATCTCTTCACGCATCCATGCTCCATCAGTACCATAATAAGGATCCAATAGATAGGCATCGCGCACCGTACCAGTAGTCATAGAGTTGTTACCATAGATATTCACCTTCTCATCCGAACTTGCATAAGAGCCTTTATCCATAGCTGTCGGGATTATCTGACCTGCAGTACCAAAGAAGGAGATATACTTACCTTGGAAATATTCATCATGCCACTGAATGATATATGGGATATTCTTAGATGGCAGGACATCACTGCTCTCAGGATCAATCCAACGGTCTTTACCTTCAAATCCCTCAATAGCAAAGTTAGTAGTCGTGACAGGTTTGCGAAGAATATAATGACCAGTATAGTATTTACCTTCAGTTCTCCAATAAGGCACAATGTCGTAATACGCACCATCTACTTCATCCCATACTTGAACGGCATTAACCTCAAACGGCAGACAGAGAGTGTACCAATAATCCAGCTCATTTACTTTCATACGAAACTCGATGATCTCGCTAATCGTTCCACCCTCGTAGGATTCCACGTCGTCCCATACGGCTCGTGGGTCGGATGACTTATCGCCAATGCAATAAATAACGAAGTTGGTAGAGTGGAACTTTGCATAAGCATTGGAAGGAGCGGTTACGTTACTATTTTTCCATGGATTAATATCCGTGAATATGTCGCCATAAGAATCATCTGGGCACCATCCAGTAAAGGTATAACCGTTGTTCGCTGTAGCTTCATAGGTAACGGAACCACCCTCACGGACATATCCGCCATTCGGGATCTCTTTACCATCATCATCCAAAACGGACGTGACGCTACCGCCAACCGCAGCACCATAGTTAACTTGATAGGACACTGGATACACTACAGTCATGGTCTTATCCGTGAAATTCCAGTTAAAGCGATACGACCCTTTACCAGCAGTAGTGATACCGCAGTTGTAGGTCTTATCTGTACCAAAACTCCAATCCTGACTATTACCATAGATCATATAGTAAACCTGATCGACGCCATTTTTATATGCTCTAGAAGTTGACTTATCCACCACCTTGAATTGCAAATCTGTATTGGCTGGCAACGCAATATCTGCATAACCGATTGCTTTACCATCTTCTACCGTTATATTTGCAATAGTAAATTCTGCACGTCCCCATCCTTCCGATTGTGCGGACACCACCCAACACTCAGTAAAGTTAGCTATTATCTTTCCCTCAGTTCCAGCTCCCTTACCGCGAAGCGTAATAGTAGGATTATCCACATTACCTGCTTCTATCTCAAAATCAGCATTTTCAGGTAACGTCCAACCGCTAAAGATATATCCCTCATTAGGCACGGCGGTCAGTTCACGAGTAGTGGTCACGCCTACGGTGGTGCTTGAAACCGTCATCCCGCCTATCTCCACATGTCCATGTCCGTCATTGGAGAGAGTGACCGCAGTGGCTTTCTCCACGAACTTGGCTTCTACATTTTGCGTTTCACTTATATTTTCGGATGTAAACGGATTCGTGGTGCTGAATCGGTTATTATAATCGGTATTATACCATCCCTCGAACGTATAACCGGTAGCCGGCGTAGCAGTATAGGTGATTGCTCCGCCATTAGCAACGTATTCTCCATTATGAATATCGAAATGGCGTCCGCTCTCGGTTGTCTGCGCGTTGACAGTACCTCCCACATCATCGCTGGTCTTATACCAATCACCGTTAATGCGTACATACGCCCATTCCAAATTCAACTGATGGGAAGCCGGAATAGCGACAGAAACGGTCGGGTAAAGATCGCCGTCAGACAAAGCAGAGATAGTGAACGTACACTCCCCATGACCATTCACCCGCAATAACACATCATTGTTCTGCGTATTGAAAAGCAACGATTGGTCAGCGATAAATGTGTTCGCTTCGGAATATCCGAGGTTTTGTCCTTTGACCTTATCATGTACCTCAAACTTATAGGTAGTATTGGGGTCCAAGGATCGTACGCAGGTCAAGTTCATAGTAGATAAGTCCGTATAGCTATTGACTATAAAATCGGCCGTATAGTCGCTCCACCCGGGCATACCGCCGTTGCCGGAATCATCCCATATAGACCCGACCAGACAGAATCGGGGTTCAAAGACGGCGGTCAATGTGCCATCAACAGTAGCATTTATCTGAACGGTATTATCCAAACCGGTACCAGTAGCTGGTTCCACATTCGTGCCATACTGCCATTCCTTAAATTTCCACCCGGGGTTAGGGGTCGCGGTAATGAGTTCAGTTGGAGTCACCCATTGGGCTATAATAGAAGATCCGCAAGACAGCGTTCCCGCTCCGGCAGGCGATACGGAGGTCTTTACGGTATAAGAATGCTCCGTCCATTGGGCAAAGAGAGAGATATTAAAATCGCGTATCCAAGTAGGATGTCCTTCGCCATCGTTGCCGGTATAGCCTGCAACGTCCGGAATCCAGTTACCATAGGCATCAATGAGTTGCTCCGTTTTATCCATTCCTTGATCATCGTTTGCCGCCCAGTAGCCGAGCAGGTCGCAATGTGCTTTTGTATGCTTGGTCTCAAGCGACGGTAGCACGGCATCATAGGTCACGTTTACCCTAATGGGTAAACTCTCGCCATCGGCCTCCATACCTTCCAATGTTACGGTATAGGATTTGGGAGTCCAATGAGCATAGAGAGTAGAAGCAGCCGAGCAAATCCAATTACCACTATTGTCTGTATAGTCGGATACATCAGTTTTCCATTCACCATTTTTATTAATCACCTCTTCTCCTCCCGATGTCAAAAAGCCGTTAAATGTATAGCCGGTTTTGGTAGGCAATGATGCGGCAGCTATATTTCCGGTGCTTGCTGCGATCCCTGAAGTAGCAAATACGGATGTCACATCGCCGTCCGTACCTCCGTTAGCGTCTAATGAGATCGTTACACCTACATTAAGCGTGACGGTATTATCGCTCCTGACCAAGATATGTCCGTCCCATCCGAGGGCATATATGGTATAAACGCCTACTGCAAGAGAACTGATATCTGAAGGATCAAATTTCGTGAATGTCGTTCCACCATCCGTAGTATAGTAATAGTAAAGAACCTGCTTATTTCCATAGATAGAGTTAGTCGCAGTCGCTGCTATTTCGGAATCAACCGTACCGACCGTTTTATTGACCGTTGTTGTTGAGAAATGAGGTATAGCACCAACGCTCACGTTTTTATAAATCTTATCGCTACCGTCATTATAAACAGAATATAGACATCCCGCTTCCGCAGTTGATTCCATTTGCACTCCTGCCCAAGAACTGTAATCAGATATATAATACCGAATACCCGCATCTACATAAGCAACTGAAATGTATGATGTGCATTTGGTCTCATTCAATCGGTGGTATTGTTCCGATGCACTGTGTGAGGTTGTGGATGTAGCACTAAGATAAAGCCAGTTGTGCTCCCCTTTTCCGGTGGACGAACCGAAATAAAACATAATCTTATTCCCCTTAAGAATTTCTATCTCCTTGGATTCCTCGACCCATACGTAGGGTTTCCATTCGCCCTGACCATTACCACCGGATGATTGTGCAGCACAAATTTTAACCAAACCGGCAGCACCGGTATATTTCCACGCATTGGTTGTACCATTCGTAGCAACCCCTACTCCCGTTCCACCATCTTTGTTAATTGTAGCTTGATCACTACTCGGTCCGACTTGTTTTGCCTCCCCGGGATTGAAAAAATGATTGTTGAATGCGAATGTTTGATTTGTCTCCACCCACATATATATACAAAACTCATCCCACTTTGTGTTTGCCGGTGAAGTTAATGCGAACTCCTCATAATTTTTACTCCAATTATCGGTAGTCTTCCACGTTTTGATAGGTTCTCCTATAAGACAATGGTGTGCATTTGATGCACTAACTGAAGTGGCTCCCACAGTAATGAGGAGAGCAAAAATGATTCCAATTCTATAAAAAACATGTCTCATGGTGCTTAGTTTTTTTAAATTTAGTAACCCTGCGGCGAGCCAACGCCGCAAGGCCGGTATAAGGGCAAAAGCCCCAAAAGATTATTTTACTTCAGCGCCCAGGGCATTGAAGGACTTGCCGTCACGGATGATACGCAGTTCGCCGTTGACAATACGCTTAACGGACTTGCCTTCCGTCTGGATAGTCTCCACCGCCGAAGGAATATCCGGGAAAGCGACAACGAGGTTCTGGCTTGCGAATGTCCAGGTGAAGGTGTAATCACCGGCTCGGTCAGCAACAAATTCGAAATTACGACCACTATTCACCATATTGACATTATCCGCATGATTCCAGTCACGGTGGATTTGGTATAGGGTTTCGCCCTCACCGTTAAGGCTGAGATAGAAGCCTTCGAGCCATACCTTCATCTCATAGGCACCTGCCTCCAGAGCAAACGTCACGCTGGCGCTTGCTTTATCCCCCGCAATGGTCATCGGGTACGCGCCGGAGCCCCAGCTCTCATCACCCTTGAAATTACCTACGATAGAGATTGCAGGGCTATCGCCATGTGACAGCCATGCGCCGTCCGTCCAACCGACCAGATAGTAGCAGTCTTTTCCTTCCGGGATGACGAGATCAGAGGTTTTTGTCCAGAGGTTCTCAGTGTCCCATGGGATAGACTGGCTATCTCCTTGCGCACGGACAAAAAGCAAGTTGTTGTTGTCATTAGGAATTTCTGCTGAGAACAGATATTCCTCGCCTTCTACGAGAGCTAACTTGGCATCCGCATCTGCGGCTCCTCCCCAAGAGTGAACAAAGAACACTGCCCCGAAGGACTTCCAATCGTCATTGACTTGCAGGTAAATGCTTTTAGCAGAGAGGCTGCTTACTGCCATCACTGCTACGAAAAAGGAAAAAATCTTTCGCATAATACTTTTTTTGATTAATAATTAGGTTAATTATAGTTTTATTGTTTCGGTACAATCTTTATCGCACATCCCCCACCGGCAGCAGTAAAGAGTCTGAGCTTCGATTTAGAGGTCACGGTCTTGGTGGTGATGGTATATGCCTGCGGGTTATTGCGGTAATGCGCATCCTTCGCGTCGGCATAGATGGTAGCGGTATATGTCTGTCCTGCGGGCAGGAAAGAGAGGTCAATCATTGCGGTTCGCGGATCATAGCCGTTGGTTGAACCCACAAACCATGCCTCCTTGTCCTTCTGCTTACGAGCAATAGTCACATACTCATATGGCTCCGCCTCCAAGTAATAAGGCGCATCCCACTCCACAGGCACATCCACGATAAACTGCAACGCATCTTGGAATCGCTCATAATTTTGTGGCAAATCTGCCGCCATCTGCAATGGGCTATATAGCGTCACATACAGCGATAGTTGGTTGCAGATGGTCGTATTACACCATGAGTTGCTATTCGGATTTATCTTGTGTATGTCATTCTCAAAGATACCCGGCGTATAATCCATCGGACCACCTATCAGTCGAGTAAAAGGCAACATGGTCGTATGGTTTGGCGCTGCACCACCAAAGGCTTGGTACTCTGTACCCTGTGCCGACTCGTTGGCTATCAAGTTAGGCCATGTGCGGCACAAACCTGTCGGACGAACTGCCTCGTGTGCATTCACCATAATCTTGTACTTAGCCGCCTTCTCAATACAATATTGATAGTGATTAACCATCCACTGCGAATAGTGATGCTCGCCGATAGGCAACAGGTTGCCCACATATCCCGATTTCACCGCTGGATATTCATATTTGTTCATAAACTGATACGCTGTATCCAACCATCGCTCATAGTTGCGTATCGCACCCGATGTCTCGTGGTGCATAATCATCTTCACACCCTTACTCTTGGCATACTCGTGAATACCCTCTACATCAAAGTCAGGATATGGTGTCACAAAGTCATACACAAAATCCTTCTCGTTGCCGAACCAGTCTTCCCAACCGATATTCCATCCTTCTACCAGCACGCCACCAAAGCCATACTTAGCAGCAAAGTCAATATAGCGCTTCACATTCTCCGTAGTAGCACCGTGGCGACCATGAGGTTTCGCCTTAGTATAATCCGTCTTGCCAATATGAATAGATGGGAAATCCCATGTATAAGACCAATCGCGCATACCTGCGATCATCTCCCACCATACACCTACATACTTCATTGGCTTGATCCATGAGGTATCTTCAATCTTGCATGGTTCATTCAGGTTCAGCACAATACGCGATGCCAAAATATCTTTCGCACTCTCGCCTACCATCACCACACGCCATGGACTGACAGCATCAGTCTGGATATGACCTTTCGTGCCATCAATATCAGGAGTCAACCACGAACGGAAAACCATCGTGATATCGTTCAAATCCAAGTGCATACACGAATAATTCACCAGTGCCGCCTCATGGATATTCACCCACAATCCTTCATTCGTCTTCAACAATACTGGCGTCTGCACACCCGTAGATGAAAACGCTGTTTGCGATAAGTTCGCCTTGCGAGCTCCCTCTTGCAAACCACGAATCTCGCTCAATCGGCAACGTGTATATTCATACTCTTGCGTATCATAGTCTCCTGGGATCCAATAAGCGGTAATATCCCCGGGCATAGCAAACTCAGTCAGTTCTTCCTCGATGACAAAGTAATTCAGATTACGTTGCTGTGGAAACACATAGCGGAAACCTAGTCCATCGTCAAACAAACGGAAGCACACCTGTATATAGCGATCAGCTGCACCCTGACGGAAGGTCACTACCATCTCGTTATAGTGGTTGCGAATCTCGCGTTCCTCTCCCCATACAGTTGCCCAAGTCTCGTCAAACGATGTACGCTGCACCTCTGCATCCATCTCAAAACCAGACATCAAACTATGACCCTTATCCGCATTAGTATCAAACTCGTTTGTTCCAAAAGCCATACGTCCCTTTTCACCACGCAATTGCAATCCCAAATGAGAAGGCAACACCACAGGCGTTTCATCAAAACTCAAACTATAGGTAGGTTGACCATTGTCCATATATACCTTTAATGTCAATCTACCGTTTGGCGACTGCAACGTCTGTTCCGCAGCCATCATCGTCAGTCCGCATAGCAGACATATTACCAACAAGATTTTCTTCATAACTCTATCTTTTTTATCATTAATATTCTATCCACAACATAGTCCAGTATTTCAGCGAAGGTATAGTCACACTCACCTTGCCATCGGCATACTCAAATGCCAACTCCTCTGCTACACCGTGGTTAGCATCTGGAGTTGCCGCATATATTTTCTTAGGTGCTGCCTTAACTGGCACCTTCACGGACAGTTCCTCCAGCAAGTCTGGCTCGCCCTGATTAGCATCCGTATCACACCAGTCGAGGTGCACTGCATTGCGATACGATAACAAATGAACAATATCCCTACCCGCTTGTGCCTTACCTACCGTAGCCACTTGCCCTTTCACAGCAGGCCATTGATTGAACACACATTGTTTATCCACGCTCGTCATGTCCACACCATACCACTCACCACCGTCGCGCAAAAGATTCTCATAAGCGGTAATGAAATCATAATACGTAATCATCGCACGATACAAATCACCATGCATCGACAAGTTGCTATTAGGGAAGTATTCATTACACAGCATATGCTCACCCATTTGCAAGATAGTACCACCCCACGCGTGAGCCGCAGCCGTAGTCATCAATATACCTGGGGTATTGAAATATCCCCTACCCTTCCGACCATGGTCGTAGTTCATATATGCAGCCAATACAGTCGCCTTACCACCACCAACTTTATCATTGTAGGTGATTACATCCGACAATACAGTGTAGCCACGGTTGGTTGGTTTATCCCAAACCTCAGTATAGAGAAAATCCACCGACGTCTTCGCTATCGCCTCCTGACCATACTGACCTACCGCATTCATCACCAATCGTTTCTCAGGCTGAAGTTCCTTCGAGTATCCTATCATCGGAGCAAAACCATCTGGCAAAGAAAGCGCATTGCCATGATAGTCATACACATCACCTAGCCCTCCTAATTGGTCAATCTGCCAACCATCAAAATCAAACACTTGATACACATCGTTATTCTTCTCGCCAAGATATGTCTGCCACGCTTTGTTATTGGGGTTAACCACATAAATGGCGCTTTTGAATGGCGATGATAATGGATGAAACACAGGCGTATTGTGTTGTCTATCGCTAAACACATACCATTCACGCTCTACTCCATCTTCTTGCGCATCATCCAGCACTCCATAAATCAGGTTATAAAACAAGCATTGCATATTACGCTCGTGTGCTGCATCAATATATGCATTCACGGTGCTTCTATAGCAATTGCGAGAAATAATATCCGTCCATACATCCATCGGCAAAGCCGTTGTACCAGCCAGCGGACGATGGTGTTTCCAATGCCAATCTTGAAATTGTACATAGTTGATATGAAAGCGATTGAGCGAATTGACCACTGTCATAATCTCCTTCTCACTCAAGTTTCCGTATGCCGACAAGAATCCGTTACGCACAAATTTCTCAGGCGTAGAGGACACATCCACAGCGATAGAAGCATACACCCTCGTACCCTCATACACATCTACCAAATAACCCCGGTAGTCCTCCGCGGGCGCTTGCCATGTCCACTGTGTTGCGGTCAATGCATGCTCATCCAACGTCTCACCTAAATGGCGATAACGCACCATCAAATCCGCTCCCTCTGGTATCTGAGTCAAAGCAAATTTCACCTCATCACCTGGCTTATACTGAGCCTTATCTGTAGATAGTTGAACGGCAATATAGTTCTCACCATAGGTGATTGGATCCAATACTGGATCAATGCCATTACATGCTGACAAACCTACTACCATCAGCAGATTCAACATCATAATGATATAACAACGTCTCATATCTCGTTTGTTTTTAGTCAATGTATCTTGTTTCATAATATACCAAATTATAATGGTTGAAAACAAATGGTTTGTTTGTCCGCATAAATATCTATCTTCCACTCACCTGCCGTAGGAATAACCCATTTATTGTCAGGACTATTGCCTACCACATACGTACCCTCTGCCGTAGGAGCACAATTAGGTGCTGGTGCCAACAAGAACTGTCCACTCCAATCGTGTACAATCTCTGTGGGGAACTTAATCTCTCCTGCGAATAGTGGTCCGCTATAGCTAAAATGATTGATATCCTCATCATCTTGCACCAATGCTGTCACCCGATCCCACGACCATCCACCAGGGGTAGCATCACCTATCATGTAAAGCTCATAGAAGATGGGTTCTTCAAAATCTCCGCCCAAATCAATAACTGTCATGGTCAGATTATCCACATGTGCCTCGATACGGTAATTCGATTTCTTAGATATCCACCACTTGCAATCGGGATAATCTTCTTCCGTAGCACGATAGACCATCTTGGTAGAATCTTCAGCGTTGCGCACATAGCATGGCAACCATTCACCAGGCTTCAGCAACAACTTGAATTCTCCCCTGCTTAATACTCCTTCATAAGTAAACAAACTCTGGTCTTCCGCATCTTGTCGCATATATTGTGCACGCTGAGCATCCCAACCATTAGGAGTCGCATTACCCACCATATATAGTTCTTGTGCACGTTCCACATAAGGCATCACGACAAATGTAATGACTGGCGACACTTGTATCTCTTGCGTCATCACTATAGTAGCTATCACGCGTGCTTGCAACGTTGTATATTCCTCCAATGGAATAGCTGGGAAATACGCCAGCAAAGTATCTTGCCATTCCGTATGCGAGAAGGATAAAGTACGAGAGGTCGTTTTACCCAAATCCCAATGGATACCTCCAGCAAACGCACTATCACTATCCTCCACATCTATTTGCAATTCGTATGCGATAGCAGATCCCGTGCCATGGTTAGTACCACTAGTCCATACCAACTCTATCGCTTGACTGCTACCTTCTCTTTGCTTCAACACGACCGTATCAGTTGACACTGACAATGCCAATTCTTCTTCACCCTTATTCTGGTTTATCTTGTACTCGCATCCACATAATAGGATAGCTACCGCAAAAATAGATATTAACAATTCTCTTCTCATATTACCATCCTGGATTTTGTGTTAATTTTGGATTAGCTTCTCTTTCTTGTGTAGGAATAGGCAAGAGCAAGTGCTTACTGCTTGCAGCCGTTTTGCCTATCGAATGTAAGAAATTAAGCGCATAATTATCTTTATAGCGAATCATGTCGAACCAGCGATGACCTTCAAAAGCCAATTCCATGCGACGTTCGTGAATAATCTTATCACGCATTTGCATTTGGCTCAGTCCTTCAATATCCGAACGCTTAGTCAATCCCGCGCGACAACGCACCTCATACAATGGCGCCTCTGCCAACGTCGTTTGTCCCATTTCGTTAAGAGCTTCCGCTTTCATCAACAGCACATCGGCATAGCGAGTCACCACCCAGTTCTGATTAGAGGTATTATAATCAGGCGATTGCGTCTTGGTAAGCAAGAACTTACGCACATTATAACCCGTAGTAGAATATGCCGAACTATAGGTCATACCGTCAAAGGTAGGACAACCTGTATAAAATATGGTCTTCTCCTTGCGCAGGTCACCTACTTCATATTGACTTACAAACTCAGCCGTGGGTTGGTTCCAACCATAGCAACCTGCCGCCATACCCGAGTTGCGAGGTCCCGTAAAGGTGGACAACCAAGATGCTTGATTCTCATTCGACCAAAAGTCATAGTTGGTCTTTCCGTAATACTGCACTTCAAAAATGGATTCCACACCATTCTGCTTGGCTGGATTCCACAGATCAGCATAATCTTCTTCCAATCGATACCCCATCGCACCAATTGCATCACACAATGTCACCACCTCTTGATAGTGCTCATAATCCTGATAATACGTCATATATACACGTGCTAACTCCGCCATAGCAGCTTCCTTCGTCGCTCTACCCATATTCGCTTGAGTATATTCCGAACGCTTAGGCAACAACCTTATAGCTTGATCCAAGTCGTCCATAATCAGTTCATAGATATCATCCGCTGAAGCACGAGGCAACAACAAATCACTATCCGAATCGGCTGGCTCAGTCTGCAAAGGTACACCACCAAACAAACGAACCAAAATAAAGTAATAATGCGCACGCAAGAAGTAAGCTTCGCCCAAAATGCGATTTTTCACTGCTTCATCAATATCCATTGCGGGCACCTTCTGTAGCACAAAATTACAACGCAAAATACCTGGCGAAGGACCACGCCACAAATCCAAAGCAGCAAAATTATCAGCGTCAGCAATAAAGTTGGCCAAATCCACAGTCTCCTCACCATCCGTACCACCACCAGCACCTACTTCGCTATTACCCGCAATAATATCCAATGTCCATATACGCATATTATACAATTTCGCCCATTGCAATGGCTGATAAGCCGCATTCACAGCCGCTTCTGCATCCTCCATGGTTTGAAACCCTTGAGAGGTATCCACCGAATCATAAGGCGAACGATTCAAAAAATCACAACCACAAAGTAGCAATACTACTACATATACTGAAATATTTATTATCTTTTTCATCATCATCGCCAATTAGAATGTTATATTTAGTCCTAATGTAAAATTACGCGTCACGGGATACACATTACTATCAATACCAGCCCCACCCACTTCAGGATCCAAACCTGTATAGCGAGTCAAGGTAAACAAGTTTTGTCCCGACAACGAGAAACGCACTTCACTCATATGCGCTTTTTCTGTCAATCGCTTTGGTAATGTATAGCCCAATGTAATACTCTTCAGTCGCAAATACGAACCATCCTCCAAGAAGCGATTGCTAACGCGGTTGTTCTTATTGGGATCCGAGAACACCGCACGCGGCATCGTTGTAGATGGATTAGTAGGCGACCATCTATCTAGCACTGTCACCAATTGGTTTTGTGCCACCGACATGGCCTCCAGTGCAGCACGGTTGCCATTGTAGATCTGGTTGCCAGCCACTCCTTGTAGGTAAATCTCCAAATCAAAGCCCTTCCAAGCAAATGAGTTGTTCATCGAGAAAGTGAAGGTAGGCAATGGCGAACCCAATATCGTACGGTCATCATCATTGATAACGCCATCGTTATTCAAATCACGAAAACGAATATCACCTGGCTGGGTGGAGGTGTATTTACTACTTCCTACTGTCTGAATAGCAGACTCATCAATCTCTTCTTGTGTTTGGAAAATACCATCTACCACATATCCATAGAACGAACTCAAAGCATAACCTACGGCATGAATATTATTACCAAAGTACATAGGCACATCGCCATTCAACGACAAAATCTTATTATGATTATACGCAAAGTTCACACTCGTAGTCCATTCAAAATTCCCCTTAAAGTTAAGCGATTTCAAAGCAACCTCCACACCCATATTTCGCATCTTGCCTGCATTGATATTAGGCACCGCTTCATCCGAATATCCAGAAGTAACAGGTACGGACATAGGCACCAACATATCATTGGTATTCTTTATATAACCATCTATATTGGCAAACAAACGTTGATCCAACAATGCCAAATCCACACCTACATTGTACTGCTCTACAGTCTCCCAACGAACATTAGGATTTGGCAATACCCAAGGAGCCAAACCTGCTACTTGCTTACCTCCAAAACTATATTGCACCGTCTGCAACTGCGATGCATATGCATAGTTGCCTACGGCTGCTTGATTACCCGTCAAACCATAACCCGCACGAAGTTTCAAATCAGACACAGCAAATGATTTAGTAAACCATGGCTCTTCACTCATGCGCCACGCTACTGCAGCCGAAGGGAATATACCCCACCTATTCTGCTTAGCAAAACGGCTACTACCATCCGCACGACAGGTAGCAGTTATCAAATAACGATTGTCATATCCATACGATACGCGTGCCATAAACGAGAGCAACGCCCAATCGGATTTATTACCAGCCAATACAGGATCAAGTGTTCCATTAGAAAGCTGTTGCGCAGACTCACTGATGAAGCCTTGAATAGAGCCACTCATAAACTCGTAGGTATTCGCTTGCATTGATTCACCTATCATAGCGGTCAACGAGTGCTTCTCTTGGAAGGTCTCCATATAGGTCAACGTATTGTCCCAAAGCCATGTCACTGACTTGTCAAACGAACGAAAGGCCTCCGACTCAGGCTGCGCAATAGGTGCCCAATCATATTTGGGAGTCCATTTATTGGTATCCCAATACATCACCTGCATACCAAAAGTGGACTTAAAGGTCAAGCAATCCAATGGCTTAATCTCAGCATAGATATTACCCAACAAATTATAACCACTTGTCTTTGACCTATTCTCCATCATCTTACCGATTGGATTCGCCACATCACCTACATACATCGCTAGTCCCACAGGACCTGCCCACGTACCATCCTCATTCTTAATCGCTTGAGTAGGCAGAGCTATCATCGTATTGAGAATATTATAGTCACCCGACTGCTTCACGTCGTGGTTCAAACTCAATTTATGACCAAAGCGCAACCAATCCAGCAATTCGGTATCATGATTAAATTGCAACGTGATGCGCTCATACGATGTCGTCTTTACTATACCCTTCTGATTGAAGTAAGCACCCGAAACATAGAAATTAGATTTTTTTGTACCTCCCGAATAACTAAGCGCGTAGTTTTGAGTCGGAGCAAACTGATATAGCTCTGACGTCCAATCCGTACCTTCTCCCAACTGCGTAGGATCGGTAAAGGCTAGATTTTGGGGTTGACCAGCACCTGCCATCATCTCGTTGTGCAACGAGGCAAATTGATACGCCTTCAGCAAAGGCAGAGTACGCTGAATCTGATCAAAACCAAACGACGCCTTCAATGCGATATTTCCTCTCTCTTTTTCACCCTTCTTCGTAGTAATAATTACCACACCATATGCACCACGCGAACCATAGATAGCTGTTGCAGAAGCATCTTTCAGCACATCCACACTCGCCACATCGTCCATATTAATCATATTGAGTGGCACATCAGTGGGTACACCATCAATCACTATCAACGGATTGGAGTTATTGATACTACCCATACCACGAATAGCCAAACTCACATTGCTACCCGGCGCACCAGAACCAGTTACTTGCAGACCAGCAGCACGTCCCTCCAAAGCAGCACCCAACGAAGGAGAAGGCAACTTCTGCAAATCCTTCTCGCTCACCTGAGCAATACTACCCGTAAGGTCACTTTTCTTCTGCACACCATAACCTACTACCACCACCTCTTCAAGTACCTCCGTACTCTCATGCATCGTGATATGAAGCACCGCACTACCATCCGCCGTCACAGTAATGGCATCATAACCTATATAACTGATTTGCAAAACAGCAGGAACAGCTACATCTAACTCGAAATTACCATCAAAGTCAGTAATCGTTCCTACAGATGTAGCCTCTTCTATCACATTCACACCTATGAGCGGTTCTCCATTCACATCCACAACGACACCCTTGACTTGTGCCCCCAACGGGAGAGCACAAGCCAAAGCGAGCCATAATGCGGAAAGTATCGATATTCGCTTCATATCAATTTATTTTATAATCACTTTCTTCGATTGATTATTAGTCTTAATAATATACATACCTGCAGGCAAAGCACTTGGCAATATATCACCATCACTGACCATACGCAGCCTACCCATTATATCATAAACTGCACTACCTCCTTCTACCACCACCATATCTACCGCACTTGCTATGGTATCTACTTCCACTACCATCTTCATCTCTTTGAGATCAATAGTCATTTCTACTTGCGATTCTGCTGCCATAAATTTCTTATCCTCGCCTCCAAGCAGTTCTATCGCATATTCACCACTAGCAGCAATGCTGGTTCCATTGGCTACCGCACCATATGCCGATGCAGAAAAATCTTTATCCACAAAGAACTTCATTTCACCTTCTACTAAAGAACCAGACCAAGTAAATACACCCTCTTCTACTAGAGTCATCTCTTGAGCGTTGGTATCAAAACTCCATCCACCTACAGCATCACCCAATATATATAATTTTTCTGGATAAATTGCCGTCAAGGTCAATGTACCTGCTACTACATTCACCTCTACAACGAATTCTGTTGCTTGAGATAAACTCACCCTAAATTTCATATCCGTAGCGTCCAACGCCGCAAGCGCGTACACGCCTGCATTATTAATAGGTTCATTGGCAACACGCGCACCATAACCTGCACCCCAATCTTTTTGGTTCAAGAACTTCAACTCACCAGACTTCAACAATAACGTATCAACATATATACCCGAATTATCTGCAGTTTCACTCAGGGCTATAGCCTCTGTCGCTGTCCATCCTGCTACAGTAGCATCACCTACTGCGTACAAAGTATCAGGATATTCTACATACCACTTGTCAGCCAAACCCGTTCCATCTGCAACGGTCAATTTTGCTACTTCGCCTGACAGATCAAGAACCAATGAATAACGGCCTGCTTTCACGGCAAAAGCATTATCAGGATCATCATACGTAGCACGATATGCCAACTCTACAGTTCCTACCACCAAAGAGTCACCATTCGTTTGTGGACCATAAGATGGCGCAAAATCATTTTGAGTAATCAATTTCAGCGAACCATCTTTCAAGTCACCTACAAATTCGAATACGCCATCCGCCGTTGGCTTCATAGCCACAGCATTGTCCAACGACCACCCTCCAGGGGTAGCTTCACCAATAAGAGAAATTGTGTTTGCAAAACTTGGTACCGCTACTATCAGCGCAACCAATACAGATAATAATTGTGTTTTCATGTCATATAAATTTTTAATTAGTTGTTGACGCTGCAAAATTACTTGTTTTCAGGCACAAGCACAATACTTGCACATAAAAAAGTAGTGTTATCGCAAATGTAATTTACGATAACACTTTGATTATCAATCCTTAACCCAGCAACTAAAACATAAAAAAAGTAGTGGTTCATTAGAGTATTTCAACTATATTTCTTATATCTTTTTGATCTTTTGCTCAAATTGCTCTCTGTCACCTCTTGCTAAATTGCGCATGCGCGTGCGCGAATTATATATAGTAGATAGCGAGTATCGCAAAAAGGAGGCTATCTGTACACTATCCGTAATTCCTAAACGAATGCAGCATAATACGCGCAGGTCTGTATTCAATCGTTCGCCATTCTTCATTCTAAACTCCACTCCCTCAACCAACAACTCTTTCACCTGGTCAACAAAATCAGGGAAGATATTCAAAAAAGCTTCATCAAAATTATGATAAAAAGCATTCAATTGCTCCTGAGTAAACTTTTGTGACCCTACTTCTGCCTTTAATTGTTTGATATTATCATTCTTTACATATTGATGCAACGTCTTGCGCCAGTTATCAAAACGATCTATCAATAAAGACGCCATCTCCATATAACGCCCCACATATACAGTCGTAATCTGATTACTTTGCTGCAAATCTATATTCGTTTTATGCAATCGCTTATTCAATGTTGCTAATTTAGTCCGTTGACGAGCATAATAAACCAAAAAGAGAGCCAAGAAGACAACTATTAACACTACTGAGAAATTGAATAAATATAGCAATTTCACGCGCAAATCTGCTTCACGCAAATAGGCCCCTTCGATTATGGGATAAATCGTAGTTACTTCAATAGATCGCCCTCGCATCCCACCAGCATTGGCATCATCAATCGCACATTGCATATAACGACGAGCGTGGTCTATATCTCCTTCTTCATACAATAGCATTGCCAATTCACGCAAAGATACATATTCTCGTACCGCACCGCGCAAGTCCGAACATGCTGAAAGTATCAAATGCTGTTTTTCCGCCTCCACATTCCCCATCTCTCTGTATATTTGAGCCATCGTAATCGAAAACACGCCTTGCTCATTAGAGAGAATCGCGTGGAGAGAATCATACGTTTGTAACACGTCAAGAGCATCTGTATAGTTTTGTTCTGCAGCAAGCGCATCCGCGCGAACCAATTCATATACAAAACTACCTTCGGGCTGCACCAATAGTATGGAATCACGGTATATATGAGTTAAAGAATCATATAATTGTTTATCCGATTCTACAATCGCAAAATCAGACAACAGTCCATACATCGTTCGACGCAAATGGTAATAGTATGGCCACAAATAACTCTCTAACGGTTGAATGGTGACATCATTCATGTATTGAGCAGCTTCATAATACATACCCGACCGCATCAGCACTTCTGCCATATTCAACGAGGCGGCTTGCTTATATTCCAAACCATCCAACTTATCTGCCAGATTCAATCGTGCTTGTGCATAGTGCAATTGCGAGTCTATATTAAACGCACGATACATATCATACAACTGACCATAGCACGCAAAACGATCAGCATCTGTCATATCTAATAAAACACTTGAATATATCGAATCAATTTGATTCTGATATTCCTCCTGAATCAACTGACGCTCATCAATGAGCATATCCAATTCCTTTAACGAAGAATCTACACGACTACAAGATACCACTAGCATCAAACATGCTATAATGGTTATATATACACGCGCACTTTGCATAATAGTATAAATTTCAAGTTGCAAAGATAATACTAATTTATCATAAATACAAGGATTATATCAAAAAACATGTTACAGAATATGAAATCACTTTAAAATCTTACTACATCCTATACCAATAGGCAGCTTGCTGCTGTCCTCTAAACTGTAGCGCAGCGTCCTCTAAACTATTTGTTTATTGTCCCGAATATATTCGGGTTCCCCCCGCCTTTACACCATACACCCTACACCAATAAAATCGCCCTAAAAAGCGATTTTATTTTGTTATATCATAAAAAAGCTGTAAATTTGCAGCAATAAACATAAAATAACGATCATGAAAACAATTCGCTTTTATATACTTAGCACTTTTCTGCTCCTTTTGGCTATGCCTTCTATGGGTCAGTCCGCTTGTCTCGATAGTCTTCAACAGGTGCAGCGCCATATAGAGTTGCAGAACCAACAGATCCAATTGCAGTACGATAGTCTATATCGGATCATGGCTCAATGCAAGACCGATGCCGAGTTGCTCGTGCAACATGAAGTACTGAATAAAATCGAGAAGAAAGAACAACAACTGGGCAATCAGATGCGCAAGGTAGAGAGAGCTATCGAGGTGGAGCAGGCACGCATTGAACAAGTACAGCGCGATGCTGTTTTGGCTGAGAAGCAGGCAGCTGCACAAGCCAAGAGTCCTGTTCCTCTCAAGGGCGAACGGAATGGTCACCCATGGGTGGATCTTGGGTTGCCATCTGGTACCAAATGGGCGACGTATAATGTGGGTGCCAAGCATATCCATGGCGTGGGCACGCGTATCGCTTGGGGCGAAACGGCTACCAAGAAGACCTTCTCCCCGAATGCTTACCCGCTTAATGACCGTGAGTTGGCATCTTATGCGGGTGATGCCGCTTATGATCTGGCGACTGCACAATGGGGTGAGGGCTGGAGTACGCCTACTAAGGAGCAATGGGATGAACTCCTGGAATATTGCGATTGGGATTATGTGATGATTAACGGTATTAATGGTGTGCTCTTCACTAGCCCAAAGACTTACAATACTATTTTCCTCCCTAGTACAGGCTATACCGATGACGAGACTTTCAAACTCAAATATACCACTTATAATCTGGCTTATTGGTCTTCTTCGGGTTTGCAAACGAATGGTGCACATTCGTATATCGCCAATTATGAGGAGGGGTATATGACTACGACTAATCGCTATGTGGCACATTGTGTACGTGCTGTTTGTTTCTGATTCAGGTGTAAACTGGTATGTAGTTTCCTGATTTTTTTCATGTATATGAAGCACGGTCCCCGCCTTTACTCTTTACACCCTACACCTTACACTCCGCCTCTAACCTCTAACCTATCTTGTTTAGACAAAGCCTTCGACCGCCGCTTTATATATAAGGTGGAGTTTGAGAAGCCTACCAACCAAGCCCGCAAACTCATCTGGCAATCCATGCTCAGCAGTCTCAACGACGAGCAAGCTACCGAACTCGCTAATCGCTTTGACTTCTCAGGCGGACAGATACAGAACATCTCCCGCAAGCAAGTCATCAATGCCATTTTCTCTGGCAAAGACGAGTTGGACTACGACCAAATCAAACTCGACTGCCAAAACGAAAGCATCTCCCGTAACTCCCGAGGCAAAGTAGGATTCTAACCTGTAAAGAAATGTATAATTATATTAATCACTAATAAGTGTAATACATCCTCTTCCCAGCTCCTGCACTTCGCTCGCATTTTTGCAGACGATTATCCCCTAAAAATAGTAAACAGCAGTACCCTCACACGGTGCTGCTTTTTTTCATCTTTTGAAGACATCAAGTTCCTTTTCTCTCTTGACCTCATCTATAGCTTGCTCCTTTTTTATTTTAGATGCTTCATTGTTTTAGAAAAAAAAGGAGCAAGCTAACAATAATGAACCTCTTTTAATAAAAAAAGTGCATTTTTTTGTAATTTTCTTTGAGATACTGACAAGTTTTAGCAGTTTGATGTAGTACCTTTGCAGCAGATTTCAAAAAACATGCAAAATTATGGGCACCAACAACCAAATCGTAGTTTATCAAACTGCTGACAATCAAACACAAATTAATGTAACATTAGAAAATGAAACAGTCTGGCTAACACAAGCACAAATAGCAGAGTTATTCCAAAAAGATCAGTCCGTTATAGCACGTCACATAGCTAATATTTTCAAAGAAGGTGAATTAGACAAGGAGAGTAATATGCAAATTTTGCATAATACTTTATCAAAATATAAGCCAACAGCTATTTATAATCTAGATGTGATTATTTCGGTTGGTTACCGTGTGAAGAGTCAACGTGGTGTACAATTCCGCCAATGGGCAAATCGAGTAATAAAAGATTACATGCTCAAGGGGTATGCAATCAATCAGCAAATGCTTGCTATGGAAGAGCGTATTGGAAGACAACTGCAAGACCATACCTTACAAATACACGACTTACAAGAAAAGGTAAACTTCTTCGTTCGCACAAGCCTACCTCCCCACCAAGGTATCTTCTACGACGGACAAATATTCGATGCCTATACCTTCATCAACGACCGCATACGAGAAGCCACCACACGCATCATCCTCATTGACAACTACATCGACGATAGTGTGCTAACCATACTCTCCAAACGAGCAGACAAGGTGGCTGCTACCATCTATACCAAGAAACCATCCGCACAACTGCAACTGGATATTCAGAAGCACAATGCTCAATATCCTCCGATAGAGATTGTCGAGTTCGACCGCTCTCACGACCGCTTCCTCTGCATCGACGAGACGGTCTATCACCTTGGTGCCAGCATCAAAGACCTTGGCAAGAAATGGTTCGCCTTCAACCGCATGGAGATGAGCACATCCGAACTATTGCAAAAATTACCAGTATAGTCCGAGTAACATGCTTGTTCCGACCTCGCGGACTTCCCCGCGAGCATAACTATCGTCTTTTATTCTGCATTTGCACTCTCTCCTTCCAGCAGCACCCTCACACGGTGCTGTTTTTTTATATACCTATTCCCTTATCCCAAAAACCATAACTTTCAAAAGTAAACCTAAAACAGTATTATTGGCGTATTGTGTGGTCCATAAAGACATGCCACAAAAATCACTCAAGTTAAACCCTTTAATACTTAATTGTTATGGTAACACCAACAAACACCCAACTCGGCAAACTCCTTGCCTCTTATCTCTCTACAAGTAACGATGCGCTTGCTATCAATTTCCGTAGGCACTATGCGCCAACTCCTATTCTCACTTCTCCTCGCAAAACTCCAGCAAAGCGCCCTGCACCTCGTGTGACCAATGCTACCTTCACCTATCGTTGGCTTGCTACTGCACCCCAACGCATCACAATGCTCTATCAGTATCTTCTCTGTGCACAATGGATTGCTGCGGACACCCAGCCCGATGACTTCTTCACTCTTTTTACAGGCAAAGCATCTAATATCCGAATCAAATGGACAGGTTCCAATCTTCAGCTCGCATACCTCATACGAGTAATGACAGAGCGAAACTATATCTCCATTCCAAAACGAGTCGGCAAATGGACTTGTGTATATAACCACTTTGTGGATAAAAACAGCCGTCAACTCCCCCGACTAAACAGTCTGCATATACCTACAAAATCAAAGCTTGCGGTGGAGCAAATGGCAGAACTACTCAACCCAAATACCTAACTAGCGGCAGAAGTAGCGGCAAATGCAAAAAAAATTTTTATTAGTATTCATCGCACTTCACAAGCCATAAAACGCAAATCGGCGGCAACTTTTTTTATTGTTGCCGCTACTTTTTGCAGCATTATTATAGAAACGCGTCACAGAAAGGACACTGCCCAACATGACAAAGTTAAATCACTTAAATTAATTGAAAGAATGACAAACATTGTTATAATTTTTGTTTTGTCCACCAATGCAGTGTGCTGCATTCTTTTGGACAAAAACAAAAATATCTACGCTACATTTTTAATTATTTTTGTAGGCGAAGCCGTATTTATGTTTCAAAAAATTATCCTCGAATTGACATTAATTGACAACCCAATTGACCTGAATTGTCTTTAAATAAAAATCCTATCAATATGAACCAAAAACATTTCGTTCGCATCTCAATTCCCTGCCAAAGCGCAGAGGAACTACAGAAAGCCAAAGAGGCAGTCCTCTTTCATTTGGAAACCCTCAATCCCGAGCTCACCACCGACGGCACCACCCTCACAGTCAAGGTCGTCCCTCTCGACCCTCAACTCTTCCTTCCCGACGAGGCATGCGACATCATCCGCCAAACCCTCGCCCAGTCCCTCACC
>ERZ808048.57-NODE-57-length-23375-cov-5.780110_pt1 | contig 23375 bp, 29 predicted proteins | sample MGYA00380197_ERZ808048 | MGnify/ENA primary metagenome ERZ808048 (study PRJEB31490, sample SAMN06133377) | cow dung metagenome | isolation source: M1 | host: cow | place: China: Chengdu | collected 2015-05 ... | reverse complement strand
GGCGAAACTATTACGGATTGCGTGGTTGCAACTAATCAGACTTATGTCGATGCCTTGAAAGAGCAAAATGCTTTTGACAAGGAAGCACAATTGGTTGCATTTAAAATGACTTATGAAGCCGTTATGGCTGTGTTGAGTGAAGAGGCTATTGAGTATCTGACTCACATCTATGGCGACTTGAGTGCGTTTATTAACGCTCGTATTGAGGCAGAAGTAAAGGCACATAAATAACTTTTAGGGCTTGCGGTTTCCGCAGGCCCTTTTTTTGTTTCATATGAAACAATCCCTACGTTATTAACATTATCCACAGCTACAGCTAACTACAACTTAGTTAATGGATAGTGACGGATAATCTTACGTTTGTTGGAAAAATAAAAAAATTTTTAGAAAAGTGTAGAGTTATAGAAGTTTTTGCAATCTGCTCCGCACACTGGTGGCTATCATTGGTAATATGTCCAAAAAAATTGACAAAACCCACATGTGGATTATACAATACTCTTATCACATAGATAGGAGTGTTTTATTTGGCAATTATACGCGTCCAAAAGACCGACAATTATTCGGTTATTTCAAATGAGCATTTACGCAACAAAGATTTATCATTGAAGGCAAAAGGCTTGATGACACTGATGTTATCGCTTCCTCCGCAGTGGGATTACTCTATTGGAGGCCTTGTATCAATCTGTAAAGAAAGCCATACAAGTATCCGTAGCGCGATTAAGGAATTGGAAGATAATCATTACCTGGTGCGGGAAAGAAAAAATAACGAAAAAGGATATTTTGTTTATGAATATACCCTATATGAGACGCAACAGCCGCATATAGGAAACCAGCATACGGTAAAAGTGGAAGCCGATAACACGCATACAGAAAACCGCAGACAAATAAGTAAAGAAGAATTAAATACTAATAAATTAAATATTGATAAAGAAAATAAAGAAAAAGAGAAAGAACAAATTGATTCTATTTTACAAGCTGTAGGTAATGTAGATTTAATAGAATTATATTGGGATTATATAGACGTACGCAAAGGAATGGGAGCTCCGCTCTCTCCAAGAGCTCTACAGATGTTAGTAGCTCGTTGTGAACGCTTAAGTAAGAATAATATTAAGATTCAGAAGCTACTACTGGAGAATGCTATTATCAATGGTTGGAAGAATGTATTCCTTCCAAAAGAGAGCGAATTAGAGAATGTAAGTGACGAAATGAAAAATGAATTTAAAGACTATTTAGGTCTTGAATAATTATATTACTTTGCTATAATATTTCTTGAGTCTTTCAGCTTAAGAAAAATGAATATGCGCGGGTGAGCTCTCTTGTTATCAGACGGACAAGAGGGCTTTTCCATTTGCGGCTGGCTTACCGAACGGCATTTTGAAAAAGTAAAAAAATTTTGTATAATAATAATGTAAGGAATGAAAACACCACATTTCTTATAGAGGGCAAAAAATCGAAAGACCCGTAGTGTTTCAAACGTTTTAAAAATCGGATAGCGTAGCGTTTCCTTTTACCTGAGAGGAACAAGTCTTGTCAGAGCGCTTGCGACTATGCCGTGACTCCGATTCTTTGGACAAACTTCTTTTAGTAATAACAAACAATTCTCATTATACTATGAGGATGATAAACTCTTCATAGTATAATCTATCTCCAAAAAACACTCCTTTTCTCTCAAAAACTGTTTTCTTTCAACTGGAGTAGGATAGCCCAGGTTGGGATTTACCCTGGGCTATCTGAATCTCAATTTTTTTTGTAGAAAAGGTAGGACAAAGTAAGAACGAATCTATCGGAGGAAAGATTTTATGAAAGATACAAATATCACTTTTAAACTTAGCGAGAGCGAAAAGGAAGCTATTAAGGCTGCCGCAGCTAAGAAAGACATTCCAATGTCGCAGCTAATTCGTGAAGCTATCAAACAATACTTAAGCCAGAAGGAAGGAAAAAACAATGAGTGAGAAAATTATTTATACTAAGTGGGTGGCTTACAAGTTAAGACAATAGGGCTTTCCAATAGTTAGGGTAGAAGTTAACCCTAACAAGCCACAATTCGATTGCTATGTGTTTGCGGAGACACCTGAATTTTATAAAGCACTGTCCGCAATTACAAATAAGAAATAAACAAAGAGGATGACAAAATGACAAACTTATTCTTAAAGGTCAATAAAGACCTATTCAAATTAGGGTTAAACCCTACTGAGATTCTATTACTTGCTTAGATAATAGAATTTACTATCACTACTGGAGACTGTTATAAAACCAATGAAGCATTCGCGGCAGACTTGGGTATTAGTGCAAGTACAGTGAACAGAGCATTAAATAGTCTTGAAGAGAAAGGTTATATTAATCGTGATAGTCACAACATTAGAGGCGGCAAAGAGAGGCACATGACTGCTCATTTTGAAAACATTGATGCAAAATTAACAACAGTCAAAATGAAGGTTGATAGCTGCTAGCAAGATTCAAATTGCACTTTGACAAATGTCAATTTGACTGTTGACAACAAGCAAAATGAATCTATAAAAGATAATAGCGAAGATAAAAAAGAAAAAGATAAATTTATGTTTTAAATGAAACATATGCTCGCAAGCTCGCTATATGTTTCATTTAAAAGCAGAATGAATCCGCCAGGAGGGGGAAGAAGTACAGTGCAATTTCATACAAAATTGTTAGAAACTGCACTGCATATACTAAATCAAAACAACAGAAGGAGACAAATGATGAGAAAAGATACACTATTTTATTATAACACAAGAACATATCACATTGATGTTGATATTGCTAACCAATTTACAGCGTTAGTTTAGAAGGTAGTAGACCCATCTGTAAAGAATGTAGCAGACTTACACATCTTTAGAGATGAGAACGGATTACAACTACAAATCGAGAGTCACGGCGAAGTTAAAGCAGAGGCCGCAGATTACAATCCAAAACTTTTTGAACAGTATTTAATGGATAGCGATGACCCTTATGCAATTCTTCTGCTTTTGGAAGAAAAACTCCAAGAGATGGAGGAATCAATCGATGAGTAAAGCTAATAATCCACAATGCCCAGTCCGTTGTGTGGAAACTGGGGAAATCTTTGAAACTATGATTTAGGCGGCTGCGGCCGTCGATAGAGTGCCTTCCGCAATCAGCGCTGCTATAGCGCGTGGAGGCAAGTGTGCTGGCTGCCATTGGGAGAAGCTGCCGCATAAACCCTACAAGATTTATAAATTAACTTTGCCGAATGGTAAAGTGTATATCGGACAGACAAGTTTATTGCTGAGCCAGCGCTGGGGAAGCAGTGGAGCGCACTATCAAAAAGTAAACAGTGACTTGTATAATGACATCGTTGCTTTTGGATGGAAGAATGTCCAGAAGGAAGTAATCGATGAAGCTGACACTAAAGAGGAATCATTAGCTCTCGAGCGCAAGTACATTTTAGAGCATGACGCAACTAATCCTGAGCGCGGATATAACATTCAGACAAATGTCTTTGCTTCTGGAACTCCAGAAGAGATTACCAAGCATAAGAGAATCTGGCGCAGACAATACGAGAATACTAAGAATCCGCATAAAACAGTCATTTGCATCGAGACTGGTAAAGAATACGGAAGTGCAACAGAGGCTGCTCGCCAATTAGGGTTGAATCCCTCACACATTGCCGCAATCTGTAGAGGCGTTGAAGGCCGTTATACTTGCGGCGGTTATCACTGGAAGTGGGGCAGCGTCATTTGATTGAACCTAAGACCTGATTTGACCGTTCGCTCTTTGACTCTTGGAAATATTTTGGGTAAAATATACTCGTGAGTAATATACTCACGAGTATTTTATTTTAAGCAAATCACATTAAGCTATTGCCTTATTTTTTTATAATCTATAGGAGGTGAGCTCGCTATGGCAAAGCAAACTAATAAAGATAGTATCCGTTATGCTCAAGTTGAAGCAAGGCAGGCAGCGGCTCTTCAAATACTCCGCAAAAATCCTGCTATGAGTGCTGCAGCTATTGCAAGAGAATTAGGCTTGCATGACGAAACGGTAAAACAATGGTATGACCGTGATACGCACGGTTTCAAACAGAAATGGCACGACACACTTAAAGAGTCGTTTAGCCGACTGGAAGGCCTGGCAATTCAATGCATGGCTGACCTGATTGTGGATGGAAACTTCCAGGCCGCAAAATATGTTTTAGATAATAAAGGTTATGCCGCTCCAAAAGAAGTTAAAGCAGATGTCAACCTGGCCGCACAAGTCGTGTTCATTGATGATTTAGAAGATGAAAACGAGGAAGAGGTATGTCAAGAATCCGATTAAGTGAAAAAATCGGTGGTGGCTACAATGACTTCTGGAATTTTAAAGGTCGTTACCTACTCGTAAAAGGCTCTCGTGGTAGTAAGAAATCAACCACTGCCGCTATGAAAATTATTTACATGATGATGAAGTACCCGCTCTCTAATACATTAGTAGTGCGCCAGGTCTTCAATACTCATCGTGACTCTACGTGGAAGCAGCTCAAGTGGGCTACTGAAAACTTAGGTGTTGCGCACTTATGGACTTTTACTGTTTCTCCGTTAGAGGCTACTTATAATCCCACAGGGCAGAAGATTTATTTTCGAGGATGTGACAATCCGCTGTCCATTACCTCAATTACTGCTCCTATTGGCTTCTTAACCTTTTGTTGGGTTGAAGAGGCATATCAAATTGCTAATGAAGATGACTTCAATAAGATTGACTTATCTCTCCGTGGCGCAGTTCCAGAGGGATATTTCAAACAAATTATATTCACTTTTAACCCTTGGAGCGACAAGATTTGGATAAAGCCCAGATTCTTTGATACTCCAAATGATGAAAATAAACTGGCGCTAACTACAACTTACCGTTGCAATGAATGGTTAGGACCAGAAGATATCGCAATCTTTGAAAAGATGAAAGAGACTAACCCTTTACGTTTCCGCGTTGAGGGCGATGGTGAGTGGGGTATTGACCCTTCTGGCCTTGTATTTACTCGATGGGAAGAGCGAGACTTTAATGCTATGGAATTGGCTTCTCAGGGCTTAGAACATCGGTGCGGAATGGACATGGGTTGGGTTGACCCTTCCGCAATTGTCGATACTTTATACGATAGAGTAAATAAAGTGATATATGTATTCCAAGAATTTTATAAATCTGGTTGTCAATTGTCTGAATTAGCTACAGCTCTCCAGGATATGAATTTAACTAAAGTTAAAGTATTTGTGGACTGCGCAGAACCGAGAGCGATTCAGTATTTTAAAAGTGAGGGCATTAATGCCACTCCATGTGCAAAAGGAAAAGATTCCGTTAAGACAGGGTATCAGTTCCTACAAGACCACTTAATTGTGGTTCATCCATCGTGTCAAAAACTGATAATGGAGCTGTCTAATTTTTGTTATATAAAGAGTAAGCAGACTGGCGAATGGACTGAAGATACCGACCATACATATAGCCACGCCGTGGACGGACTAAGGTACGCATACGCCGACATCTATACTCAAACAAAAGCTAAAGCACTAAGCTTGAATGGCTTAGGCTTATGATTGGAGGTATTTAATTTTGAGTAAATACTATATTCCGAGTGTTTCACCAGATGGTATTTTAACTTGGACTCCTAGCGAACCAGGTATGCCCGCAGTCGAGGCCGCACTTATCATTGGTCCTATTGGTAAGACTGGTATTCGTGGTCCGCAGGGTATCGCAGGTTTACCAGGTGTGGACGGTACTGTTGAGTTTGACAAGCTAAGCGACAAGCAGCTTGCCATGTTGCAGGGACCTCCTGGCTCAAGTGGTGTTTATGTTGGTACAAGCGCTCCAACACAAACAGATGTCCAGATTTGGGTGGATTCTGATGACTTTTTAAGTTCTACACTCGCGACTATTGACTATGTTCAAGCGCAAATTAGAAATATGGCTTTGAACAACTATTACACTAAAAGCGAAATCGATTCCTTCTTTGCCTCTTGGGCTGCGGCAAGTGGTATTCCTGCAAGTGAGGGGGTAATTTACTAATATGAGTTTAGTATCTGTTAGAGAAGAATATTTAAGAAATATTGCTGATGCAATTCGAGATAAGACTGGTACTACTCAGCCGTTAACTACTGATGTTATGGCTGCCGCAATTAGAAGCATTGATGCTTCTGGTAGTGGTGCAGACTTATCAAATTATTATACAAGGCTCGAAACTGAGCTAATTCTTGATAGTTACGCTACAAAGGATTATGTTGACCAGGCTGTCGCCAATGGCGGTGGTGGAGGTCAGGGTACTCCAAGAGAAGACATCGTTGTATGGCACAGCGATGAAGGCGTAACTCCTACATACAATATCGTTGATAACATTTATACCATTCCGCTTGAGGGCTTTGGATTCGATGGCAATGAGTGGATTGGAACTGACTTGTACTATGACATTATCTGCGAGGGTAATGGAGAGCACAAGGAAGAAACTAATCAAGATTGGGCAGTTGTCTGGACCGAACAAGACCTGGTGCTGCTAACAAACCTTGATATTTTAGGTGAAAATTATCCTACATCCGCACGTCTATGCAATGGAACTCTATATTTAGAGTCTGTTCCTGCTGACTTTGTTCTTTACAGATTGGTTATTTACAAACCAGGAGAAGGAGAACAGCCAAGCGGTGATTATGTAACCTATGATTATATTGAAAACGAGTTAATTCCTCGTGTTGAAAATATGATTGCGGAAAACAGTGGTGGAGGCGGAGCTGAGACCAGAGTAGATGACTACAGATGGAGCAGCGAAGAGCCATTGACCGCAGCTGTAAATCCTGACCTTGAAGGTTATTACACACTACAATTACCTGACTTCCCTCAAGGATTAGAGGGCGAGAAGAGATACGAAATCGTATGCGAAGGTAATGGTGAAAGAAAAGAAGAATTCGAGAAAGACTGGGCTGTTGCAGGATGTGAAGAGGGCGGCATCGCTCTATATGACTTTGGTATCCTGGGCGAAAACTACGGTGAAGCAGTAATTCTACCTGACGGAACTTTAGTTATGACTAGTATTCCAGAAGACTTCAGACTATATGAATTTAATATTTATACAATGAAGGGCGCAGAATACGCAACTGTTGATAGCGTAAATGACCTGGCCGCAAGAATTGAGGCTTTGGAGAATACACCTAACGCGGAGGAGGGATTATATTGAGTCGAGCATTTATTAACGAGTCTACTTTGACTGCTATTGGTGATGCAATCAGAGCGAAGACTGGTAAATCTGATTTGATTGCTCCTGGCGATATGCCTACGGAGATTGAGAACATCCCTACTGGCGGCGGAGAGATTCCAGAAGAGGCTTTCGTAATTACTGGTAACTGTGTTTCGCGTTTTGCTAATAATGGATGGAACTGGTTTATTACTGAATTCGGCAATAGAATTACTACCCAGAACATTCAGTCTGGCCAGGCAATGTTTACAAATTGTACTTTAGTCACCATTCCATTTGATTTCAATTGTTCTGCAAAAAATACTTATAGTTATGCGAGCATGTTTAGCGGATGTGCATCCTTAAAAGAAATTGGCGTTCTTAGAGATATGTATCCCGATTCTATAAATGCTATGTTTGAAAACTGTTGGTCATTGCGTACAGTGCCTACGTTTGAAAATTTCAATTCAAACAAAGTGAAAACATATGGTTATTCAAACATGGGTAGCATTTTTAGTAATTGCTATTCTTTACGTCATATTGATTATGAGCTTATTGAGCAGTTTACGAACAATGCGACAACAAGTTATTATAGTGCGCTATATTATAGCTGCCTACAGAACTGTTATGTATTAGATGAAGTTAAAATGCCAGTAGTAACAGCAGCTTACACTACCAATGCGTTCACTAATACATTTACGAAAAACACAAGATTAAAAGACATGATTTTTAATACCAATGAAGACGGTAGTGCTATTGTTGTAAACTGGAAAAGTCAAATTATTGACCTCACCACGGTCGGATATTATCAAGGTGCTGACAATTCAATGATTATTGCTTGGAATTCTGGTATTACTGCAGATAAACAAGTGACAGATGATGCAAGTTATCAAGCATTAAAGGATGACCCAGACTGGTTCACTATGAATATTAATTATAGTCGTTACAATCCCACTTCCGCAGTTAACACACTTAATACTCTGCCTGATTGCTCTGCTTCTGGCGGTACAAATACAATCAAGTTTAAGGGTGCGGCTGGCGCTTTAACGGACGGTGGCGCTGTCAACACTCTAACTGAAGAAGAAATTGCAGTCGCTGCCGCAAAGGGTTGGACTGTAACTTTATCGTGATAAGGAGGTTTAGTTATGAAATCAACTAACTTTAATTTAGTGCGTTACGACGCAGATGAGGGAAAAGTCTTTGATTGGGCTGAACCTCGTTACGTTGAAGATGCTGAGGGCAACAAGACCCAGGAACATCTATACGTAAAAACTTTATTTATCGGCCTTAATGATAGCATCGACAATTACGTTGAAGTAAGTGAGGTGTAATTATGGCTTTAATTAGATATAGAGCGAATGCTAATGAAGCGTGGACTGAATTACTCGGTGTGGTAGGTCCTCAAGGCCCTGCCGGACCAGTTGGAGCAACAGGTCCTAAACCCATTAAGGGTGTTGACTATATGACTGAGGAGGATATCGCAGCAATCGTTAGTGAGGTTCTTGCGGCTGCCGCAGAAGCTGAACTCGCTCGTGCTGAGGAGGTATCATTTTGATTTATTTGATTTATGACCACATCCTGGACGAGATGGCTGACGTTATCCGTGATAAGAATGGTAAATCAGATTTGATGACTCCAGAAGAGATGGCTGAAGCAATTCGCAATCTCATTCTTACTGAAGAAACTGATGACCCTTATAAGGAGTATTTAAACGATACTCTGGACATCGAAAGCAATTACATCATGGCCTGGGCGAGTCCTTCCGTACATCGAGATGACATCGTTGAAATCGGCCCTTACGCATTTGCTACTTCCGCAATTAAGGGTTATTACTTCCCCAATGCCATTTATATTGGCAAAGAAGCTTTTGCGAATAGTGCCATTGAAGGTGGCGTGGATTGGTGGGAACTGACTTACGCAAATCTACCAGATGGTTACGGTATTGTGGACTATGACAGTTCCTTGTGCTACTGGCCCAATGTGAAAAGCATTGGCAGTGGAGCATTCCGTGAAACTAATTTGTCTGATGTATTGGTAGCGCCAAAAGCAACATCTATCGGCGTGGAGGCATTCCGCCAAGCCAATATTAAATATGTGCATTGTGGCAATCTGAAAACGATTGGCGACAGAGCGTTCTACCAGTGCTCTTTCAGTGTTGTAAGTTTAGTAATGCCTAATGTTGAGCGCATTGGCGAGGAGGCATTCTACGGAGCGCAACGTGTTGGATTTGCTCCAAGTTACATCAATCCAAAATATGAAATGTATTATCCTTACGATGCTGATGACTTTATGCTTTATAAGTCGCAGCTACGTAACGTGAAGCACATTGGCGCTCGCGCTTTTAAAAATTGTGACTTCCAGGACCCATACATTGACTTAACCGCAATTGAATACATTGGCGACGAAGCTTTCAACTTCACTACTACTGGAAGACATCCTGATTTAGTAATACGCGCTTGGAGTATGCCCACTACTGGAGAAAACATCTTTGGTGATGCTTCAAGAGTTCCCTCAAGAAGTATTTATGTACCAGACAATTCGGTCGAGGACTATAAACGCCACTCTGCTTGGAAGCAATATGCAGACTGGATTAAACCGTTGAGTACTTGTCCATATGCACAGGAGGGTTAATCATGGCGGATTTACTGATTAAAGATACAACCTTAACAAATATTGCAAATGCAATTAGAGAGAAGTTTGGTAGCGGCCTACGATACACTCCAGTAGAAATGATAAGCGCAATCAGAGGCCTAACAAATGCAACAACCTTTAAGCGAATCGTAGGTAGAAATGGTACAACTATCGACGATACCATTGGCGAGGTTGAGAGCTTGCGCTCTTATGCGCTTGCCGGCTATGAAAGTCTTACTACTGTCAACTTCCCGCAATTACGAACAATGGGTGATTATGCATTATTCGATTGTCCGCAATTGTGTAACGTTAATTTACCCAGTCTTGAGACTATTGGAAATTGTTGTTTCCAAGAGTGCATTAGATTGGCTAATTTATATTTACCTGTGACAACTGCCATTCAAGATAGAGCGTTCTGTGGATGCAGAACTTTAGAGCGTGTGGTTCTTGGCGCTTCAACCGTGTGTGAACTGGGTGAGGATGCTTTTGAGGACACACCAATCGCAGATGGAGTTGGATACATTTACGTACCAGATGCTCTGGTACAAAGTTATAAAAATTCGGCTCAGTGGAGCGGCATTCAAAATCAAATACGTCCATTGAGCGAGCTCGAGTAATTGGAGGTGTAAAAACGATAATGTTTTATCTAAATAAGGAAACCGAATTAACTGCGGCTCTGTTAGGGAAGATGTTACAGCGCTTCCAGTTAGACGTTGAGCCAAGATTAAATAAATATAAGAATTACTACGATGGAGCGCAGGCTATTCTGCAGAAAGCTTATGCAGACCCTACTAAGCCCTGCAATCATACAGTAATCAACTACTGTAAAAACATCGTTGACGCATACGCAGGATACATGGCCACTCCTGGTCACATTTCCTACTATAGCGAACAAGATATCGAGGATATCATGAATATCCTTCGTTACAATGACTATCAGGCTGAAGATGCCGAGTTCTTGACAAATGCTCTGGTTTATGGCGTTGCCGCAGAGCTTATGTATGTCGATGACTGGGGCAAGACTCGTTTTCAGCTTATCAATCCCGCACAATGCTTTGGTATTTACGATGATAGCTTGAGCGCAGACTTGAACTACTTCGTTCGTTTCTACCAGGTAAGCGATTGGGATGAAAGCGACACTTACTATGTTGATGTATACAGCAGCTTTACTATGAAGCGCTATCAAATGACTGGCCTAAACGGTCAACTTCAGCTTTTGGATGAAAAACTCCACTTCTTTGGACAATGCCCCGCGAATATTTTCTACATGCCTGACGAAAAGAGCATTTTCGACTGCGTCATGGGCTTGCAAGACTCCGCAAATGATTTACTTTCCAGTGAAATTGATGACTTCTCTGCTTTCTGTGATGCCTACATGGTTATCACTGGCGCAGATATGGACCAGGAGACATTCACAGCTTCTCGAGAGGGCCGTGCATTCGTCCTTCCCGCAGGTGCTACCATCGAATGGTTAACTAAAAATTCAAGTGATACTCAAATTGAAAACATCCTGAAGCGCATTCACGATTCTATTTATCGAATCGCGCAATGTCCTGACTTCTCCAGTGAGAGCTTCGTAGGTGGTGTTTCTTCTGGAATCGCTATTCAATACAGATTGACTGGCATGGAGAATCGTGCAGGTATCATTGAGGGCGCTATGAAGAAAGCCCTTCAACGCAGAATCGAAATTATTTGCGGCTTGGCTTCCCTCTCTCTTGGTGAGGAAATCTTCCGTGATATTCAGATTGAGTTCAAGAGAAACATTCCTGCAGATGAAACTGCAACAATTAACCTTATTAACGCTCTGAAGGGCACTGTAAGCGACGCAACTCTATTAAGCCAGTTAGACTTCATTACTGACGTTAACGCCGAATTAGAGGCCGTACAAGCCCAGAAAGCAGCCAATATGGAGTTATACGGCTTCAATGCTCCACAGACTCAGACTTTGACTGAAGAAGACCTGGAGGATGAAGAGTAATGAATTATTGGGCTCGCCGTAATTTACTGGCGCAGTACAATCTCACCAGTAAGAGTATCGATGAAATTGATGAACAATTGATTAAATACTACGGGAGAGCGCAAGAAAAAATTATAGGTCAATTTGTTGAAACTTATAATAAGGTTCTCTCAAGTATAGAAGAGGGAAGAACTCCTACTGCGGCCGACCTATATAAACTTGATACATATTGGCAAGGACAAACGCAGTTAAGAGATATCCTCAAAGAATTAGGTAATAAAGAGGCAGAGATATTATCAGAGGCCTTTACTAATCAATACGTTGCTATCTATCAAGCCATTGCGCTGCCTGGCGCAGAAACGTTTTCCACAATGGACCTATCCATCGCACACGAAATCATTAACAGGGTTTGGTGTGCTGATGGGAAGTCCTGGAGCGAGCGCATTTGGGATAACACAGCAGAGCTCGCGCAAACCCTTGAAAATGGGTTGACCGAGTGCTTGGTAACTGGCAAGAAAACTACTGAATTAAAAAACATTCTACAAGAGCGATTCAATGTAAGCTATCACAGGGCTGAGGCATTAGTCAGAACTGAAATGGCTCACATTCAAAACGAGGCAGCACAGAAACGCTACCAGGACTACGGAATCAAGCAATATGAGGTCTGGGCTCCAAAAGATGAGCGCCAGTGTGAGCATTGCGGCACGTTACATAAAACACGTTATCCTTCTGGAGCAGCGTTGCCAGTTCCCGCTCATCCAAATTGTAGATGCACTGTACTTCCAGTTGTGGAAGTAGAATAAAAAAACTGTCTTTTAACTGGGGCAGACGTTAAAGAACAACAGAATTTATTAGTTAGGGCTAACTACAGCTTAGTTAGAACTATGGAGGTTAATTATGGAAAATACTGAAAACAACGTTGTTGAAACTGGTGTCGAGAACCAGGAGCAAGAAACTAAGACCTATACTCAGGAAGAAGTATTGGCATTACTTCAGAGCGAGACTGATAAGCGCGTCAGCCAGGCACTGAAGACCCAGCAAAAGAAATATGAAAAGCAGCTATCTCTGTCTAAGCTTGACGGTGACGAACGCGCCAAAGCTGAAAAGGATAATCGAATTGCCGAGCTAGAGGAACAACTTGCACAGTTCCACATCGAGCGTAACAAAAGTGAGCTAAAGAGCGTACTTTCGAGCCGAGGCCTTTCTGCAGAGTTTGCTGACATCGTTGTCATTGGCGACGATATTGAAGAAGCTCAGGCTAACATTGATAAGTTAGACAAGCTATTCAAGGCCGCAGTTAAAGCGGAAGTTGAAAAACGTATTGCTGCTACTGGAGGTACTCCAAAGGGAAATGGAGCTATGGCTACTGGTGGCGAAATCACAAAAGAAACTTTTAAGGGTATGCCCTTGTCACAGCAAATGGAGCTGTACAAGCAGAACCCTGACCTATACAAAAAATTAATTAACTAATTACAAGGAGGCTATTAATATGGCTATTCAGACTTATGAAAATTTCGTATTAGAGCACAAGATGACCGACCTTGTTAACACTAATGTTAACGTTAATGCTCTATACACTATCGATAACAGCTTGGCTCTTGAGGCTGGCTTAAAGAAGGTTATCAACAAGTACACCTACACTGGCACTGTTGAAAAGTTGGCAAAGGGTGCTAAGAACACTGTTAAGGGTTCTGTTGCTCTTGTTCCTGCTGAGTACACTGTTGAGCGTTATCAGCAGACTTTCGGTTACAACGACATGGACATCATGGCTGACCCATTCATCCTTGACGTTATGACTACTGGCGCTGCTCAGGAAATGGCTAACGAAATCCGTGAAGAGTACTTCGCTGAGTTGGCTAAGATTACTAACACTGATACTTTCGACGTATTCGGCTATGACGTTGTTGTTGACGCATTGGCTAAGATTGGTCGTGAAGTTGAAGACGGTATGTTCATCGTTATGGGCTTGGATTCCAAGGCTGAAGTTCGTAAGGATGCTGACTACAAGGCTTCTCGCCAGGGCGAAATCCTTTACACTGGCCAGTTTGGTGACATCTGCGGCGTTCCTTGCGTAAGCTCTAAGCTTGTTCCTGCAGGCACTGTTTACATCACCACTAAGGACGCAGTTAAGTTCTTCGTTAAGAAAGATGGCTCTGTTGAGCAGGACCGTGATATCGAGACTAAGGACAACACTGTTGTTTACGAGCGTCATGGCTTGATGGCTCTTGTTGATGAGTCCAAGTCTATTAAGTTGACTAAGAACTAATAAAAATAAAGATTATGGGGCAGGTTAACTGCCTGCCCCAGTTAATTAAGGAGGCTAACCTATGATTGATGAAATTAAAATCCTATTAGGCGATGCCGCAAGCAACTATACTGAGGCTCAAATTAATCTTGCCTACAGAATCGCTTTGACTGAGGTTGAAGACTACTGTGGCAGAGAGGCCGACGCAGCTTTAGAACTGGCGGCTGAACAGATTGCCGTTATTAAACTGAATCGAATGGGCTCTGAAGGCCTTGCCGCACAGTCTTATAGCGGAGTGAGCGAAAACTACGTTGATGGATATCCTGCTCACATTCAATCTCTCTTGGACCGCAAGAGAAGGGTTAAGGTGATTGGATGATTAACTCCAAGTTACGCACTTATAACTACTTCACATACAACGGCAACGATGGATATGGCCAGCCATCGCTGTCTGGTACGGTTCAAGGTTCCATCAAAATGGCTATCTATGTATCATCCCAATCCACTCAAGACAATATCAATTATCAAGATTGTAACTATACAGGATTAACTACAGATAAGACTGTGAATGACAAAATGGTTATTCAATACGGCAATGAAAAGCTAAAGGTCTTATATGTAAATCAAGCAGGTCGCTTTACCCAGGTTTTCTTAAAGAGAATATGAGTATTGAGTTTGAAGGGCTTGAAGAGGTCCTGGAGCGTCTTGAAGGTATTGTCGATGAGAAGCAACTTGACCAGGCGATGAAAACCGCTGTAATGCTCGTGGAGCGCTCTGCAAAGATGAAAGCTCCAAAAGGCACAGGTGAGTTATCTCGTTCTATTACAAGTAAAGTGGAACTCACTGAGAAAGGGATTGTGGGAATCGTCTTTACGCCGCTCGAGTATGCTCCATATGTGGAGTATGGTACTGGTCTGTTCGCGGAAGGCGGCGATGGCCGCAAAGATGTTCCCTGGTGCTACCAGGATGATAAAGGTGAATGGCACAGTACATCTGGTCAACATCCTCAACCTTTCATGCGGCCCGCACTCAATGAAAACCGCGAACAAATTCTACGGATATTGTCGGAGGGCGCAAGCGATGATTGATTATCATAAAGAGTTGGTTGCGGCTCTTGGAACCGTACTGCCTACACATTACGAAATGACATTGCACAGTGGATTAGCCACTCCTTGCTATAGTTACATGGAAACTAATAACTATACTTCAGCGAGTGGAACCACATTAGGATATAGCGTTGTAAGCTTTCAAGTAAAAGTGTGGGCAACTGATATCGCAACCATTCAAAGATACGCATTGGAGGCTGATAGAGTTCTTCGTCCTCTTGGATTTAAGCGCACTGCCGCAGGTGAACTCTATGACAATAACTCTTCAATGATTCAGAAAATTTTAACTTACGAGGCTCTTGGCCTTGAAGACTATAACGAATAAAACAGGAGGCTATAACTATGGCTGGAATTTTATCTAAGGGTATTACCCTATCTTATAAAGTTGGCGAAGCTGACTATGTTGAACTGACTAACCTTCAGGAAATCCCTGAGCTTGGCGGTGAATCCGAAGCTATTGAGATTACTACTCTTGCAGACCCCGCTCATATGTACATGGACGGTATCTTGAGCTATGGCGACAGCTTAGCATTCAAGTTCTTGTACGAGAAAGAGCAGTTTGCTACTTTGCAGGGCCTTGCAGGTTCTCATGGCTGGAAGGTTGAACTTCCTGACGGAACTACTTGCACCTTCACTGGTGGCTGTTCTGTAAAGTTGGACGGTGTTGGCGTTAACGCTGCTCTAACTTACTCTTTAGCAATTAAACCCGACTCTGCAATGCTTTGGGCTTAATTTAACCCAATTGGGGGTGGTGGAGAGGCTAAAACCTCTCTGCCTCTCCATCACTTAATATTTTTATAAAAAGAGAGGTAAAACATTATGATGTATGTAAATTTTGAAGCTGGTAACAAGGCTTATAAGTTAAGATTGAATACCCGCAACACAGTTGCGTTGGAAAAAGTTCTGGGTTGCAATCCTTTGAATATCTTCGATACCAATGGTGAGCTAATGCCCTCTATGACTGCGCTTGTGGCAGTCCTGCACGCTTCTTTGCAGCAGTACCATCATGGTATCACTATGAATGATGCTTATGACATTTTCGATGCTTATATCGAAGACGGACACACTGTAGACGAGTTTATTTATATCGTCTTGGATATCTATCGTGAAAGCGGATTGATTCCAAAAGAGGTTGATGCTGAAAAAAACTAATCAACGAAGAAGATGAGCAGTCTTCTTCTTCGTTTGGATTCGAACAGCTAATTTATAAGTATTTAGATATTGCTTTGGATTGCGGCCTTTCAGAACATGAGTTCTGGGATATGACAATCGCTGAATTGGAAAGATACGTGAAAAGCTATCAGCGCACACAAAAAGTGAAAGCGCAAGAGAAAGCGGCTTACGATTACATATTAGCGGCACTCATCGGAACGAATGTGGCTGCACACTTTGGAGAGGTTAAAGTTCCTTCCCTGGCGGAGACCTATGGCCATCTGTTCCAGGAGGAGAATGAAGCACTCCAAGAGAAGAAGCAGGATGCTAAAATCGAACTATCAGCTCTGAGATTTAAACAATTTGCAAATGCCTATAATGATAAATTCATCAAATCATAGGAGGTGGCAAACGAAAAGTGAATGAAGAGCTAAAAATTATAATTACTGCGGTCACGGATGCCGCGCAAAAAAATCTTGATAAAGTCTCTAAGTCAGTCAAGAACGTTGGTGCTCAAGGAAAAAGCTCTGGTGCAAGTTTTGGCACTGCTATGAAGGGAATGGGTAAGGCCGCAGCCATCGGCGCAGCCGCAGCTGTTGCCGCAGTTGGTGCTATTACTACAGCTCTTGTTGCTCTTGGTAAAAGCACTGCCGAATATAGAAAAGAACAAGCCAAGCTTAATACTGCATTCCTGGCAGCAGGAAGTAGCAGCGAGCAGGCGGCACAGACTTATGCTGACCTATTTAGATTTTTAGGTGATGGAAGTAAAGCGACCGAGGCAGCAGGCCACTTAGCAAAATTAACTACAGACGAGCGAGAACTGGCAGAGTGGACAACTACTTTACAGGGCGTTTATGCGACTTTTGGCGATAGCTTGCCAATTGAGGGCTTAACAGAGGCCGCTAATGAGACAGCCAGAGTCGGCACTGTTACTGGCACTTTGGCCGATGCACTTAACTGGGCTGGTGTCAATGAAGATGCCTTTAACGCACAGTTGGCCGCAACTTCAAGTCTGGAAGAACGAGAAGCGCTAATTCGTGGCACACTAAACGGTTTGTATAGTGATGCTGCTGCTATATATGAAAAGAATAACGCAGATATCCTGGCACAGAACGAGGCTCAGGCCCGTTTGAATGCTACTACTGGACAATTAGGCAAGACAGTTATGCCTCTAATGACAGCGCTGTTGAATTTATCTAATGTCCTATTAACTGCGTTAGGACCTGCTATTACTGTTATTAGCAATGTTTTAACTAAATTTATTAATATTATTTCCCAGGCAGTTTCCTGGGTTGTCAATCTTGTAACTGCTCTTGGTGGTGGTTCCAAGAAAGCGGCTGCTTCAGCTCAACAGTTGACCAGTAGCGTAGCAGGTATCGGTGGAGGCATGGACGGTGCCGCAAATGGCGCAGGTGCTTTAACTGGTAACTTATCCGATGCAACCAAGCAAGCAGAAAAACTGAAGCGTACAACTGCGGGCTTCGATGAACTTAACATTATGAGTTCTGGTAGCTCTGCAAGCGCAGCAGGTGGAGGCGGAGGTAGTGCCGCAGGTGGTGGAGTTCCTGGTGCAAACTTAGGTAACTTTGCTCTTGGTGGTGCTGACTTAACCAGTGGATTTGAAGAGGCCGGAAAGGGCGTCGATAAGTTCGCTGCAAAGATTACGTCCATTTTTGAAAACTTGAAAGCAAGAGTCAAAGCATGGGCGCAGATGTTCACTCCCACTTTCGAAGCATGGAAGGGCGCATTCAGTACAATCTCAGCAAGTTGGAATGCATCTAAAGATAACTTTATTAGCGGTCTACAAAGCGTCTGGAGCGGCTTTGTGAACGTTGGTGCTTACTTGCTGAACACATTTATTCCTACAGTCGTTAACTCCTTCAGCACAAACCTGGCCCCAATGTACGGTGATGTATTCGGCTTCTACATTGAAGAGGCCGGCAAAAACTTCGCATTCCTGGGTGACTTAATCAACAGTGTGTGTGCGGATATTATCAATCCTGCGCTCGACAGTATTGCGAAGGTTATGGACGGTACATTCAAAGCATTTGGTGATGCCTGGGCTAAGCATGGCACTCCTCTGATTGAAGGTTTAACTACTTTCTTCGATGGATTGCGCGAGGATATTAACGAATTGTACGAAGCTGTCATTCTACCAATCTGGACGAAAATCAAAGAGGTTTTCGACTGGGTATGGACGGAAGGACTACAGCCATTAGTTGCAAATATTGCCGATGCCGCAATGGAAATCGGTGTGTGCCTATTGGCGTTGTACAACAAGACTATCAAACCTATCGTTGACTGGATTCAGGCGAAAATTTACCCAATTATCGTCAAAGTCGTTCAGCAGATTGTTCAGAATATCGGTAGCACTGTCAACAATATCGCGAAAGCGCTTAGCGGCGTTGTAACGGCCATCAAGGGCGTTGTACAGTTTATTACTGGTGTATTCACTGGCGACTGGAAGAAGGCCTGGGAGGGCGTTAAGAATATCTTCAAGGGTATTTGGGACGCACTTGTCAATATCGTCAAGATTCCGATTAACACAATTATCGGCGGCTTGAACGGATTGCTGAAGGGCTTGGCAACCGCAGTTAACGCAGTTATCAAAGCTATCAACAAGTTGAGCTTCACTGTACCTGACTGGGTACCTGGTATCGGCGGTAAGAAGTTTGGCTTTAACTTGAAAGAGGTTACTGCTCCACAGATTCCTAAGCTTGCTACTGGTGGTATTGTTACTTCTGCGACTCAGATTATCGCAGGTGAGCGTGGACGAGAAGCAATTCTACCCTTAGAGAACAACACTGATTGGATGGATAAGTTGGCAGACCGTATTGCCGCACGTAACACTTCTCCCTCAAAGATTGTTTTGATGGTAAATGAACGTGAGCTTGGTTGGGCAACTATTCACGGAATCAACGGAATTACTAAACAGACAGGAGGCATTCAGTTACAACTGGTATGAGTTACTTAAAAATTAATAACACAGACATTTCTCAGTACGTACAAGGTCTGAAAATTGGCTACGAGACCCTCTTGGCTGAAGGTTCCGGTCGTAATGCTGCGGGAGACACTGTCATCGACATTATTAACCGAAAAGTTAAAGTCTATGTAACATTTAGACCGATGACTGGTACTGAGATGCAACATTTCTTATCTGCAATTCAAGATTATGTGGTTAATGTCACATATCTTGACAGTAAAACAAACGCATTAAAAACAATCCAATGCTACACTGGAACACCTGAGCCAGAGTATTACTCAATACATGGCAATGTAGTGGTCTACAAGGCATTTTCCTTAAATTTTATCGAATTGTGATGGAGGTTAATTTATGATTACAACTTTACCTTGTTTTCCAGAAGCGATTAACTCTCCTGCAAGACAAATCGGCGCACGAGTGGAGCTCTTCGAGGGCTCCTACTCTGTGAGCATTTTCTCTCACGAGGATGCTCTAAAAGAATTTTCCATTGAGCGCATGGGGGAAAACGGCAAGTTCTTCGGCTTCGGTGTATGCCAGAAGCTGCAAGCAAAGCTCGTTGACCCTATGCGAGCAATTCAGATTACTAAAAATCAGTATTTAGAGGCTGAGTTTGGCGCAGGATGCGAATATATGTATCCTTTCCCACTGTTCCGCGTTGAGGATGTTAGCAGGGATGAAAACACTAACGAAATTAGTGTTGTTGCGTATGACCCTATCTATGACTCTAGCGCAATCTCTATTGAGCCAATCACTATCAAGAACTATTCCATGAGAGAGTTCGCAACCTTGTGTGCTTCGTTAATGGGCTTGCCCGCTAATGATGCCTCTATGGATGAAGCATTCGACTTAGTGTACTCACCTTCCGCAAACCTGGCAGGAACAGAAAGCGTGCGCGAAGCACTTAACATGATTGCGGAAGCCACTCAAACTATCTATTATATCAATCACGAATGGCAGCTAACCTTCAAGCGCTTAGATAAAGATGGCGAGCCAGTCATTCACATTGATAAGTCTAAATATTTCACATTGACTAATCAAACTGATAGAACTTTACATTCTATCGTTCACGTAACCGAACTTGGCGACAATGTAGGCACTCCCGCAACTGAAGGAGTGACCCAGTACGTTCGAGACAATGCTTTCTGGGAAATGCGCGAAGACGTAGGAATCCTCGTTGACGAGGCTATCGTTCGTCTTGGTGGCTTGACTATCAATCAATTCAACTGTTCATGGCGTGGCAACTTTGCGGTTGAAATTGGCGATAAGATTGCTATGACCACAAAAGATGGCGAGTTAGTACATAGCTATCTATTAAACGACACTATTTCCTATAACGGCGGCTTGAAGCAGCAGACATCCTGGTCTTTTGAAGACCATGAAAGTGAGACTGCCGCAAATCCCACTTCTCTTGGCGAAGCTTTAAAGCAGACCTATGCAAGAGTTGATAAGGTTAATCAACGTATTGACCTGGTAGTGAGCCAGGCTGACGAAACTTCTGAGCGCATTGCACAGTTAAACCTGGATGTCAACGGCGTTTATACTGAAGTATCTCGCGTTGAAGAAGTCGTTAACTCAAATAACGACAGTTTAAGTGAAAACATTGCGGTTCTGACTAAAAAGGTCGAAACTGCGGTGACCGCAGAAGACGTAACCATTGCTATCACAAGCGAGTTGAATAATGGCGTTGATAAGGTTACCACTGCTACTGGATTCACCTTCAATGAAGAAGGTTTGACAGTATCCAAGAGCGGAAGCGAAATGACAACACAGATTACTGAAGACGGTATGAGCGTGTATAGAGATGGTAGTGAGGTTTTAACTGCGGACAACGTTGGTGTTAAAGCGGAAAACTTACACGCCACAACTTATTTAATTATCGGCAAGAACAGCCGTTTTGAAGACTATGATGGCAACCGTACTGGTTGCTTCTGGATTGGAGGTTAATTATGGCTAGTGGAACAATTACCTACAATAGCTCATATGTCAATACACATGTGCAACTAGTCTGGAGTGCTACACTGAATCCTTCTGCGTTCACTTCGACAGTAAGTTATCAGCTTCAAGTTCGTCAAACCGAAAGCACAACATCAGATTGGTACACTCGCTTCACAGGCTCTCTTTTGTTCTTAAATAATGACACTGGCGAGACTATTACTTCTAAAACAATTGACACTGGTTCTAAACATTTAGTTATCAATAACTCTTGGTTGACTATGACTTCAGGTTCATTCACCGTATCTCATAACAGTGCAGGTGTGGCTCCGACTATTCTAGTGGGCGGCACTCTGACGAACTTGAACAATATGTCATATGCGCCAGGTAGCGATGCTTATATTACTTTGGATGTAATTGCGGTTTCCGCAAAAATTACTTCCGCTCCGAACTTTACGGACGACGAAAACCCTACAATTACTTATTCTAACCCTATGGGCTCTTATGTTACTTCACTACAAGCTTGTATCAGTAACGTGAGCGGTTCATCTATCTATGTAGGCTATCGAAACATTAGTAAAACTGGAACGAGTTATACTTTTAATTTAACTGACAGCGAACGCAGTGCTTTACGAGCTGCGGCCGCAGATTCTACGACATTGTCAGTGCGCTTCTATGTAAAGAGCGTAATTGATGGCGTCACATATCACAGTTATTCGTCCACAAGAACGATGACTATTAACGCAGATGCTCCAGTATTAACTGTGAGCGCGATTGATAATAACGCAACAACTGCCGCGCTTACTGGTAGTTCCAGTAGCAAGATGATTAGAGGTTATAGCTCTATTAAGTGTACGCTAAGTGCGTCCGCAAGTAAGGGAGCTACAATTACAAGCACTTCTATCACCTGCGGCAGTGACACACGAAACAACGTGAGCAGCGCAACTTTTGGCAGTGCAAACGTTAATAAATTCGTGTTTAAAGCTACCGATAGTCGTGGCTACACATCTACAAAAACAATTACCTTTACTATGGTTGACTATATCAAAGTAAGCTGTAATCAACAGATTATTGCGGTTATGGAAGACAATAATACGACTCAGGCGATTGTGACTATCACTGGTAACTTCTTTAAGGGTAGCTTCGGCGCAAAGAGCAACACTTTAAAGCTGTACATGCGCCACACTCAAAGTGATGGTTCAATGGGTGACTGGAATGACCTGTCTCCGCTAGGATACACGGTTAATGGTGACACATACGAGCTGTCCTTTAATGTATCCGGCCTGGACGCAAGCGGCTCTTACGTATTCCAATGTAAAGCTGTGGATGCTCTAAACTCCGCAACTACAAACGAATATACTATGAAGCTGTTGCCTGTATTCGACTGGGGTAAAACTGACTTCAACTTCAATGTACCAGTTTCATTGAATGATAAAACGGTACTGCGCCATAATGCGAGCGCAAATAATGTGGTTCTGTCTGCTTCTGGTGGTTTTATTTACTTGAGACCAGGAGGAACTAATACTACAAGCGGTGAAGTAAAAATTTCTCCGCAGGGCAACATCGAGCTCACTGGTGACATTATTATTAATGGCAAGAGCTTAAAGTCGCTCTTAAACATTACTTAATATTATCCGACACTAGGGGGACTAACATATGTTAGAAACAATCATTATAGCGGCGGGAATTCCTTCGGCACTCTTTAGTCTAATAATCTGGCGCGTCAAACACAACATGGAAGAGCGTGACAGAAAAGCTGAAGAGCGCCAGAAGAACTTAGAGGATTTAGTTTTGATGATGCTACAAAGCACACGAGCTAACTCTATTCTATGTAAAGCAACTGCGGAAGCCGTTAGAGACGGTCATTGCAACGGAAACATGAGCTCTGCGATTGAAATCGTTGACAAGGCCGCACAAGCTGAAAAAGAATTCCTGCTTGATAAATCAATTAAATACATATTTGAGTAACGGAGGTTCCATATGGAATGGTTAGAACTATTGAATGATATCTTCCAGGTTTGTATCATCCCTCTCCTGGGCGTCTTGACTACATTTGCGGTTAAGCTTATCCAGGCTAAGGCAGCAGAAATTGCTACAAATCAAGAAAATGCGATTGCATCCAAGTATGTTACGCTCTTGGGCGAAACTATTACGGATTGCGTGGTTGCAACTAATCAGACTTATGTCGATGCCTTGAAAGAGCAAAATGCTTTTGA
>ERZ808048.56-NODE-56-length-24061-cov-9.437333_pt1 | contig 24061 bp, 21 predicted proteins | sample MGYA00380197_ERZ808048 | MGnify/ENA primary metagenome ERZ808048 (study PRJEB31490, sample SAMN06133377) | cow dung metagenome | isolation source: M1 | host: cow | place: China: Chengdu | collected 2015-05 ... | reverse complement strand
TTTATGCGAATAAAGTAAAAATAAACATTAATATTAACTTAAATTAATTTCAGTATGAAAAAAATTACTCTTTTACTGATGGTTGCTATTGCAGCAATAAATATGTCTGCAGCAACAATTACAATTCCAGAGGAAGCTAAAGCTTGGAATATCCCAGCAGAGGCAATTGATGTACTTCAAGCACGTGAGATTTGTGCAGGATTGGAGGCTGATGTACCCACGACAAAAATGTACTATGTGATGGGGTATGTGAAACGAGTTAGTAGTAAAAATACTGAAACTGTTTCTCAATATGGGCAAGCTCGATTCTATTTGGAAAATGTAAATGGAGCAAATTCTGAGGAAGAATTTGATGCTTACCAAGTCTATGGATTAAATGGTGTCAAGATTAATAATCCTGATGTGGTAGCTGCAGGTGACTTTGTAGTTCTCTATGGTCCGTTGACTAAGCATCAATACGAAGGTGGTGATGTTACGTATCAAACACAAGGTAAAGGGGCTGCATATATTTGGAATAGTACCAATCCAAAGCTTCATAATGATACAGGAACTACTCCAGACACTCCGGAAACACCAGAAGAGCCAGTGGCAAAGGTAGTTACGGTAGCTGAATTCAACGCTGCTCCAGAGGCAACAGATGTATATTATGAGCTCACAGGTACTATCGGTGGTACTATCAATACTACATATGGTAACTTCGACTTGACAGACGAAACAGGCACCGTATATGTTTATGGTTTGACAAAAGCATTTATTGCAGTAGGTAGCACACAAAACGATAAGTCATATTCTTCATTGGGCTTAAAAGAAGGTGACAAGATTACTATTCGTGGTTTCCGTGGTTCATACAACGGCAAGATTGAGGTTATGGGTGCATACTTTGTAAAACTCGTTGAGGCAGGTAGCGGTACAACTCCTCCAACTCCTCCAACGCCTCCTGTAGGTGATTTAGTAGGTGATGGTACAGCAGAGAATCCTTATACCGTAGAAGACGTAATTGCGTTGAATAATACTTTAACAAGTACACATTATGTAAAAGGATTTATTATCGGACAGGTGAATGGAAAGGCTATCAATACTGGTTTGGATACAGAAGCTCCATTTGCAGGAGATGATGGTAAAGCATATCATACCAATATTGTGATTGCAAGTGCAATGGGTGAAACAACAAATATCGTACCTGTTCAGTTGCCTTCCGGTGATTTGCGTAAAACATTTAACTTGGTGGAAAACCCTGACAAATATGGTGTAGAAGTGTTGATTTGTGGAGAGTTGATTAAATATTTTGGTGTTCCAGGTGTCAAGAATCCTACTTCTATTGAAGTGATAGGTGGCGGTGATCCTAATGTGGTGAATGTTAAAGGTATGCAATATGCAGATGCATATTATTATACAGAGGATGAAATAGGTTATTTCGACTTTGATATGTATGTGGATTTAGTGGATGTAGATCCTGATACATACGAGTATACATATCCTGAATTGTATGTCGCAGTTAAGGCAAATAGCAAAACAGCGTTGAATGGTACATACGATTTGCTCGGTGCATGTTTGTGGACAAGTGCAAACGACTCTATTGAAATGGGTGAAGCGTTAGGTACTGTAACCATCAAGAATGTAGATACAGAGGGTAATTATTCGTTCAAAGGGTCGTTTGTTGGTGCAGATGGCAAGACATACAAATTCAATGATGAAATGTATGTATGGGGATTCGATGTCGATACAGAAGAAGAAATCGTGTTCTCAGAGGAAAGTACAACTCCTCCAACTCCTCCAACTCCTCCAACCCCTCCAACTAACGGCGCTATTGTATTTGATGCTGATGTAGATAAAGGTAATGCAGGTACAGATTCTAACAATGCTGCTGCATATCAAATCACCAAGAATGGTGTAACATTGGATGTTACATCTGGTATTCTCGGTACTTACAACAATGAAATGCACTACCGTATTTACAAGAACCAAACTCTCACAGTTACCTCAACTGTAGGCAATATTGCTAAGATTGAGTTTACTTGTACAGCTAATGGCGATGAGAAGTATGGTCCTGGTTGCTTCACAGCATCTACAGGTGAGTATGGTCATGATGGTGCGGCTGTAGGTACATGGACTGGTGATGCAGCTACTATTACCTTTACTGCAAGTACTAACCAAGTTCGTGCAACCCAAATCGTTGTAACACTTGCAAGTGCTACTGCTGTAGATAATGTAACTGTAGGTGCTACTCCTGTGAAAGTGATTGAGAATGGTCAAGTATTGATCATCCGTGGCGAGCATATTTACAATGTGCTTGGTGCACAAGTGAAGTAATTGTGATGTCCATATAAAAACAAAGGCTATCCAATTTGGGTAGCCTTTGTTTTTGTTTGGTGAACGCGGCAGGCCGCTACAGTTTAGTGTTTATTGTTGTGTGGTGAAGCGTACTTGCTCGCGGCAGAAGCGGAACTCAACTGGGCAGTACTTGAAGCCTCGTTCGTTGGTGACAGGTGTGCCCCAAAACAGGTAGGCATGCTGTCCGCGGCGTACGTAAGCACCTTCTTCTTTCCATTGCTCGTAGGTCTTCAGCTCTGCATCCACGAGGTTGTAGCACTCGCGCAGCAGTTGGTTGCAGGTAAATTTGCTGCGACCAGCAGCTTTGGCCATTTCGACTAAACCATTGGTAATGGTACGAAGGTGAGCACGATAGTCTTGCATTTTGGATGATGGGTTGGTGGTGAAGGTATTCACCTTGTTGGTAGTAGTTGTCATAATCTTGAAAAAAATGAAAGTGAATATTATTAAATATTTTAACGACAATTTACGTCAATTAAGATGTCAATTAATGTCAATTTTAGATTGTTTCTTTTGTAGGTGGGAAGAATGTGCTGGGCACATTTGCACCCACAAAAGAAAGAAGAGCAGACTTTAAGGTGAATATTATGTTGGGTTGGCTATGATTTGCATCCAGATGAGGATACTATACATGTTGCTGAAAAAGTCCTTTGCAGTGTCTTGCAGTGTGGGTTGGTTGAAGTTAAATTCGAGTTGCATAACAGTTAAATTTTAGACCGCTTCGCTGTTAGAAGTTAGACCGCTTTGCTGTCAGACCGCTTACAGAGCTCGCTGTCGGAGTTTGTATTTTTTGTTTGACGGTGCAAAGGTACTATAGTAGACTGCTAAAACTTGTCAGTATCTAAGAAAAAATGCACTTTTTTTTGAGAAAAGTGCATTTTTTTGACCGCTACGCTGTTAGATCGGACAAAAGTCCTGTTAGATCGCGTTGCTGTTGGAAGTTAGATATGGAGATTAAATACAATACATCTCGTAGGCTTTTTGGGCTTCGTTGCGGAAGATGGCTACCAACTCTTCTGGTTCGCGCACGCGGATGTCGGTGCCGTGGGTGCGAAGTTCTTGTATGAAATCAAGAGTAGGGGCAATATAATATTCGAAGAATGTGTTGCCGTGGAATTGGCGAAGTTCCTTTTGCGAATCGTGCAAAGGCAAGAGGCGAAGGAACTGGGTGGAAGCGGGAGTGGCTTCGATAATGACTTTGGTAGGTGTTGCGTTGCGGAATACACCATAGTATGGGGCGAAGAATGTTTTGGCATCAAACTTCTTAGGATAGATGAAGTTTTGGTCAGTAGGACGCATCGTTTGTACGCGATCCAGGGCATAGATGCGTGTTTCGTTAGGATGTGTGGATGGGCAACCCGCTACATACCATCGCTGTTTGAAAACCTTGAGGCAGTAGGGCGACAGGGTTAATTCGTACTGCTCTTGGCGGTTGAAACTGTGGTAGGTGAGTTGCAGTTGCGTGCGGTGGCGAATGGCATCTACAATGAGACTAAGGTACTGCGTGCCTTCAGGGATATCTTCGTAGAGAACGCAGTCGGTGATGTCCTTGGCTTGGTCCATCATGGAGTGAACAGCCATGGCATTGAGGAACCATTGGCGTGTGCCACCAGATATATCGTCCTTATTCTCAATGTAATAGACATTACCGCGCGACTTACTGCAACGGATGTCCACATCAAAAATCTCTTGTATCTCCTCCTTGTAACGGTGGAACTTACGTTCGGGGAACTCCTCTTCGTGATTATCGTTGTAGCGGCAATGTGCCCAACGGCGGTTGATGTCATCGCGGGTGAGATTGCCCGATGCAATGGTGTCGATGAGCCAGAAATAAACGTTTACTTGATGTGCGGCCATAATTGTGTTTAGTGTTTAGAGTTTAGTGTTTAGAGATGCGCATTTCGCAGTTTTTACAGTCGAACTCGAGGGAGAGGACGGTGCCGTTTTGCAAACGGAGGTAGCGAGGCTCGTTTGCCATAGGGTTGATCTTGCGGCAATGACCTAACTCATGGAGTATGCAGTATTTGCAGGTCATGAGGGGGTAGGACGGCTTCGCCTGTAGTTGGTAGATCGCTTCGCTGTAGGACGCTTCGCCTGTAGTTAGTAGATCGCTTCGCTGTAGGACGGCTTCGCCTGTAGTTGGTAGATCGCTTTGCTGTAGATAGGAGGTCGCTTCGCTATGGGAAGTGATGAGTTCTCTACGCCATTGGTTGAGTTGGCTGGTTGGAATGAAATATGGGAAGGTGTCGGAGCATGGCTGTTCGTTAGCAAAGACTTGGACGTCTTTGGCTACGAAATCCGTATCTCCGAGTTTGCTAAGTTGCTGAACGATAGTTTGTAATGCGCGCTGTTGGTTGGTGGCCGGTTGGTGGTCTGCCACGAAAGTAGCGCTGTAATCTCCTATTGTCAAACGATAACCATCTGCTATAGCCTCAAAGCGAATTGCTGTAGGTATTTTGCGCTCAGCACGAAGCGAACGTAGAAATTCGTTGTCGAGATTGCGGTATAAGTTAGTGCCGACTTTGGGAAGCGATCCTCCTGACCTCCCTTCAAGGGAGGATGGTTGAAGGTTGGGATAAATCCAGTCGCCTTCTATGCGGTTGATAGCGAAACCTTTGTCACCATAGCAAATGCCGTCACCATTGTGGAGGGTAATGCCATGCGCAAGTTCTACGCAGATGGCGTTGTGTCGGGTAGCAATGACCTTACCAATCTTCTCGCCAGTGGATTTAGGTGTTTGCCAATTGGCCATGTTGGGGGTGCGACCATGCAAGAAGTAGTCGGTTTGTCCGCGGTGGAAGGTTTTGGCTGGGTTGGGAGTAAAGTCGTAGTGATAGACGGATGGAGTAGATGCATGTGCCAATGCAGGATTGTTATCTATCAGTTGGTCAAGTAATTGGCGATAATATGCGACGATGTTGGTGACATAATCGCGGTCTTTTAATCGACCTTCAATCTTGAAAGTGGTAACACCAGCTTCGATTAGCTCTGCGAGGTGCTGGCTGCGGTCCATATCTTGGAGCGAGAGTAGGTAACGTTGGTGGATAGGTTCGCCGTGGATATCCAGAATCTCGTTGCCATTTTTGTCGAGCAGGTCGTATCGTTGTCGGCATAGTTGTGCGCAACATCCGCGGTTGGCACTACGATCCATGAGTGCCTCAGAGAGGTAACAACGGCCACTATAGCTCACGCATAAGGCACCGTGGACAAAGGCCTCGAGTTCGATGGACGACCCCTCCAACTCCCCTTCAAGGGGAGAGTTTTGTATAGTGTAGTTGATTTCTTTGATTTGGTCAATGGATAGTTCGCGGGCGAGGACTACGCGGCGGAAGCCCAATTGCTGCAAATGAAGTACTTGCTCAGGGGTACGATTGTCGCATTGTGTAGAGGCATGCAGGCGAATGGGAGGAAGGTCGTAGTTGAGGAGGTTGAGGTCTTGGATGATGAGTGCATCCACTCCCACCTTATATAACTCGTGCGCGAGCGCACACGCGCGAGGATATTCGTCGTCGTGGAGTAGGGTGTTGAGCGTTACAAGTACCTGAACACCAAAGCGATGGGCGTATAGGACCAATTCGGCGATGTCTTCTAAGGAGTTACCTGCTGCTTGGCGCGCACCGAACTCGGGCGCACCGATGTACACCGCATCAGCACCCGCTTGGATGGCTGCTATACCTACCTCTAAGTCGCGGGCAGGAGCAAGGAGGGATATTTTATAGTTGATAGTTGACAATTGACAGTTAACAGTTGACAGTTGACAGTTGACAGTTGACAGTTGACAGTTGACAGTTGACAGTTGACAGTTGACAATTTATTGTTAGCGGAGCATGTTGCTGAGTTGGTACATTACGATGCCAGCGGTGACGCTGACGTTGAGCGAGTGCTTGGTGCCATACTGCGGAATTTCGATACATCCATTAGCAGCATCTACTACCTCTTGTTGTACGCCGAATACTTCGTGCCCCATGATGATGGCAGTCTTTTGATTTTGAGGGAGTTGCAGGTCGCTAAGCATGGTTGAGCCATGTGCCTGCTCGATGGCATAGACGATATAACCATCGGCTTGTAGCGCTTTGACTGCATCTAAAGTATGCTCGAAATAACGCCAGTCCACGGTGAGTTCTGCACCAAGAGCCGTCTTGTGGATCTCGTTGTTGGGCGGGCAGCAGCATATACCGCATAGCCATACACCTTGCAGGCAAAATGCGTCTGCTGTGCGGAAAACAGCGCCAATATTGTGTTGGCTACGGACATTATCGAGTACCACGATGAGAGGTACCTTCTTAGCTTCGTGGAATGCCTCTGGGGTGAGGCGGTTCATCTCTTGTATAGTAGTCTTTTGCATTGCTAACAGATGGGTAACGAATAGTGCGGTTATAGTGCGGTTATTGTGCGGTTATTGTGCGGTGCATATAAAGGGCAAACAGATGGTTAGTAGCTTGTTTTCTTGATCGATGTTGATGATAAAATCTTCGTGTAGTGGAAGGAGTTGGTCGTTGTCGAGTGTGATGAGTGTGTTGATGGTGGTCTCATCTACGTGTATGATCGTACCGAGTTCGCCTTGGTCGGTATCGAGTACGCGGTAGCCCGTGAGACTCTGCCAAGTAGGTAACAGTTCGTCGTCTTCGCTGAGGTTGGACGCGAGCATATAAGCTTGACAACCAATGAGTTGCTGCGCCGATTGCTCGTCGTTGATACGATCGAGTTGGAAGATAAGCGAATCGCTACCTTTGCCGCGCCAATCGAGTACGCGGAAAGGAACGAGGATATTGTCGATGTTGAGGATCAGGAAGGTAGCCTCAGCGTTGTCCCAATATTCGTTGGACGTAAGGCATTGAATTTCACCACGTTTGCCGTGTGTGCGGGTTATGCGGCCAATGGATATTACTTGTTCGGTTGTGATCATTGTATGGAGTGAATAGTTTGTAATGCGTTGTAGATGATATAGCCCTCGGTGGTGTAGCCCATTTGGCGGAGCAATGACATGTAGTCACGCACCTGCTCGAGGTGGGATGTGGGTTGTTCGTGTCCGAACTTATAGTCGATGACAATGGCGTGTTTCCCGCTAATCATCACACGATCAGGGCGTTGCATATTGCCCGAAGGGGTGATGATGTCTTGTTCGGATAGAATGGTATATTGGTTGGAGAACCAATCGTGGTGGTTCTCACGTGCGATAAGTGCTTGTAGCTTTTGTAACTGTTGGCGCATCTCTTGTGCTTGATTATCAGTGACTTGACCTTGTCTGATAAGTTTAGCAAGTGTAGGTTCGGCATCGTCCCATGTGCGGATATATGATAGCCATAGGTGCATGAGAATACCCAAATCAACGGTTGCAAGCGGTGTGTCAGGAGCAAAATCATCTTCTGCTCGGCTGCGTAGTGTGAGGCGTGAACGGATAGGTTCGGCGATATATGTAGCAGGATAGGTGGTCGTAGTTTCTGGTTTGAGTGGAGGAAGCGGGGCAGGTGTGCCTTCCGCTGGTTTGCGGTAGGTGAGTTGGTCGTTGAGTAGGTCTTTGTAGAGCGCAAACACCTCTGCTCCCACACTATGGGCGGAGCGGCTATTGAGTTGTCCGTAGATGTATAGACGGTACTTAGGACGTGTGATGGCTACGTAGGTAAGGTTTAGATTATCAATGGTTTGTGCTAACTTGTCTTGAATATACTCGTTCGTGAAATGTGATTGTAGCAGTTTCTTAGATGGATGTACAGCCACCAGAGGCAACTGATTGAATGGCGGTGTTTGAGGTACGCACCAGATGATATCGCTTGCTCGTTCTTTGGTGAGTTCCCACGTAAAGAATGGGATGAATACGATGTCAAACTCCAAGCCTTTGCTGCTATGAATGGTCATGATACGTATGGTATCGGCTGTTTGGGATGCCGCAATGGTTTTGTTTTTACCTTTTCGTTCCCAATATTCAAGAAACGCTTTTCGGTCCGCTACACGACTTTTGGTGAATTGATAGATGAGGTCTTGGAAAGCGGTTAAGTATGGTGCAACTCCTTCTTGCTGAGTGAGTTGTAGTATGTTGATAAGCGTTTGAACTTGCTCGTAAAGAGGTAATTGTTGGGCTTGAAGTATGCTGTTGGTTTGCTCGGGGGTGAGTTGTCCGTAGGTCTGATGGATGTATGCTTGGTCGATGGTGTTGAGTTGAGTATTGTCTTGTTTGAGCAAGTTGATGAGAAGTTGTATGGCTGGATGCGAACCAATTTGTAGGCCTTCGGATGATTGCACATTATAGCCCTTGCTGATGAGGAAATGGGCAAGATTGATAGCCTCGTGGGTGTAGCGAACTAACAATGTAACTCGCTTTAGTTCAATGCCTTCTTGAAGGAAAGATTGTAGTTGGAGGTGCAAGTTGTTGAGGGTTTGCTCTTCTGCATCATTGCCATCGAAGAACTGCATATGGAAATAGCCAGCATAGTTTTTGGCTGGCTCTTGGTGCATGTATGCGGGATCAAATATGTAGTAAATGTCTGTTCCTAAATCAGGTTGATTGTATTTGTCGCATATGTTCTTCGCAACGTGCGTGGTGAATTGCTGTATGAGTTTTTCGTTTTCCTCGATGATGACCGGTGCTGTGCGCCAGTTGTGAGGCATGTGGTATGCTTTGTGGTTGGGAAACTGCTCGTGGAGATGCTTGAGCAGGCTCCAATCGGAGTTGCGGAAACGATAGATGCTTTGCTTGACATCACCCACGATGAGGTTGTCTGCTTGATAGCTCTCGCTTTCTCGAATGAGCGGCATGAAGTTTTCCCACTGCAATGCGCTGGTATCTTGAAACTCATCAATCATATAGTGACGAAAGTACTGTCCGAAGCGTTCGTAGATGAATGGTGTATCTTGTCCGTCGATGATCTGGTGTACTAATTGGTTGGTTTCGGATATAGGCAAACGCCCTAGATTGCGGTTGGTTTCCTCGATTTGCTTTGCTACATCTTGCAGGATTCCCAATGTGTATAGGTGTGGAAGAATTGCTTTGGAAGTCGCATAATCTTGCGCAGATGTACCTGTGCATAATTCGTTGATCGATAGAAATATAGGAGCAAGTTGCTGCTCGTAGATGGCAAGCAGGAGCTGCTGCTCCTCCTTGGTAGTCTTGCCCTTAACGAAGATGCTGGCTGGATTGTCAAGGATATTGAAAAATGTCTTGCCCATATTACCCATCAGCCATTCTTCTGGTGATTTTTTGAATGCTTTGAGTATGTTGGTTTGCCAGCCTTGTTGGGTGGAAAATATGGCAGTTGCTTGCGTAAGCAGTTGCGCTACGGCTTGCTCTTTATCCTGGCATATTTGCAACAGATTGGAGCGATATTGTCGCATAAAACTCTTGTCGGAGAAGACTTGTTGCAACTCGGGCATTCGTAATATGACTTGTTCGCGGAGCAGTTGCTTGGCAAAACTCTTGATTGCATTGTTGGGATTCCACTGGTGGTCATCATCGATGTTCTTCTGAATGAAATCCATCATCCATTCTATGAGTTCCTTGTCGTCGCTATGCTCTTGTCGGATGCGCTTGAAGATGTCATCCACGGCCTGCTGAATCATCTCGTCGCCATCCAGCGATAGGTCGTAGGTGGCAGAAAGTCCGAGTTCCCGAGCAAAAGTGCGGATGACTTGTTGGAAGAACCCATCGATGGTGGAGACAGAAAAGCGTGTGTAGTCTTGCAAGATTCCCACCAGCAAGTGCTGCGCACGTTGTTGAATCTGCTCTTGAGTTAAATTCAAGGTGGCATCTTGGCAAAAATCCTTGATATAGTCGGATTGGTTAGGGGCGGTGGATAGGGTATATAACTCGCGTAGGATGCGCTCCTTCATCTCGGCAGTGGATTTTTTTGTGAAGGTTACAGCCAAGATTCGACTATGTGGAAGTCGCTTATCATCAACGCCTTGCGTGTCGCGAAGCAACATGCGCAAGTATTCGCGTGTGAGGGCAAAAGTCTTGCCACTTCCAGCAGAGGCGTTGTAGATGGAGAGCATGGATGGTAAAACGTTTAGTTGGTGATACGGAGAGTTAATCCCGTGGCTGTTTGTTGAGTGAGCGCTTGGTATTTGCGGAGCGGTTCGCGAGTGATCCCTTTGGTGGGTACAGCATAACCATAGCCCAAATCAAAATGTTCGTCACAAAGCGGACACACGGCATATAGTCCGTCGATTGCTACAGGCTTTTTGGGTTTAAGGCAATGTGGGCAGCATAGGTCGGCTGCATGATAGTGTCCATCCATGCCTACCCATATTAGTAGGCCTGCGTAGCCGATGTATTCGCGCTCGAATTTATGTTCGGTGATGGTCATGGTTTGGAAACCATTGTCGATGATGAAATGTGGATGCTCACGTGTGATGTACAAGTTGTAACTCACAGGTACATTGGGTACGGATGAACGAAAATTGGTATCTTCGCAGCCGATGCTAAGACACGCAATGAGCAATAATATGATGCTATAGCGTTTCATCAATAGACATCATGCAATTCTACTGTGAAAATCAGTGTAGAGTAGGGGGGGATATGGCTGCTTGTGCCTTCAGTACCAGCACCTTTTACACCATATCCTAATGAATATGGGATATATAGTTCGTAGATGCCATATTTCTCCATTTTTTTTAGACCTTCGCTGAAACCAGGTACAAAACTGCTGACATAGCCTGAGTAATTCTCGTTGGCATCAAACTCATAACCATTGATTAGTTCGCCTGCATAACTGATTTTTACCATCTTAGCATCATCTGGACGGGCAAAATTGGGCTCTCCTGGTTCAATACATTTGTATTGCAATCCAGTAGGGGTTGTTATAACTCCCTCTTGTTGAGCATTTTGAATGAGCCATAATTCGTTTTGTGCTTTCCAATCAAGCCAATCGTTTTGTTTGCAGCTGCAGAATGCTACTAAGCAGACTAGCAGTAATATTATTTTATTTTTCTTCATATGCTTTGAATTCTAAAGTTATCAATCATCATTGCGCTAACCACAAACTTGGATTCAAAATAGAGCGGTCCTTGTAGAGTTGGAAATATAGCTCCGTTTTGTTATCTTCGTTGGCATCTGTGTAGATGGTGCCAATAGATTGTTTTGCTGTCACTTTGTCGCCTTGCTTGACGTTGATGGATTTGAGTGGCGAATATACGGTACGGTAGTTACCATGTTGGATAATCACCGCATAATTGCCATTCATTTGTGCGCACCATGTCACCTCTCCCTCATAGATGGCTCGTGCAGCACCTCCTTGAACGGTCTGCAGGTAAATACCCTTGTTGTCAATTGTTACATGCTCATGTACAGGGTGCTTGTGTTTACCAAAATATCCGCTAATATATCCTTTCTCAACGGGCCATGGCATACGTCCTTGGTTGGCCTCGAACCCACCAGCAATGAGTTGTTGCTCTTTGGTAAGCGTGGTAGTGGTGCGTACTTGCTTGGCAATCATTTCCTCAATTTTCTTGTTGAGTGCATCTGCTTTCTTTTGTTGCTCTTTTTGCTTAGCAAGCAGATCTTTCTCTTGTTTCTTGAGTGACTGTAGCATGTTCTTCTGCTTACGCTCGTCGCTACTCAATTTCTCTTGTTCGCGTTTTTGCTTTTTGAGTGCACTGGTACGGTCGTCGCGACGTTGTACGAGTAGATTGTTTTGTATGTCGATGTCCGTTTGTAAGCTTTCGATTTGTCGTACTTGCTGTTTGCGATAAGCAGCAAACTCTTGCATGTAGCGAATGCGGCGTATCAACTGCTGAAAATTTTCTGCAGAAAGCAGGAAATATAGTGGCGATTGCTGGATATCGGCGTAGTGTGTCTCACGTACTAGTCGTGCATAATCGGCTTTGCACGCCTCTAATTGCTCTTGCAAATCTGCACGCTTGGCACGTAGCTGCCCCATCTCGCCATTCAGGCCGCTAATTTCAGATTGGATGGAGTTGATGAGTTTTTTACGGGTTTTGATATCGTTGTTGAGTAGGTTGAGTTTGTTGACAGTAGCAGTTTCGTTTTGCTTGGTTTGCTTGAGCATTTTGCTGGTTTCTTCCAACTGCTGTTGCAGTTCACGCTGCTGCTTTTGCAACTCCTTCACACTCTGGGCAGGTAGTACCAATGCTATCAAGAGGAGTATATGTATGATGCCTATTTTTTTCATAAGGGTAATATGTCGCGCAGGGATACTTGTTTGTATTTCTGTAAATCCAATCGTTTGGGTGTATTTAGTGTGTTGTATTCTCGTTGTGAGAACTTGCACATGATCCGAATTTTATGACTTCCGAAGGAGAAGTCTAATTGGTTTTTCTGGTCCTTTTCGGGTGTAATAGGTGCGCTGACGAAGTCTTGAATGAGGCGGAATGAAGGCTTCGGACTTACCTGATTAGCAAACATATTGTATGCAATCACAGTATATCGTCGGTTCATCTTGTCCACTAGGATTACACTGTCTTTGGTGGCTTCCATACGTAGCATTTCTATTCCAAGCATAGGTTGTAAGGATAGTATGATCAACTCATTGCGCCACATCTGTATTGAACACCCCACGGTGTATTTATGCTGATCTAGCTCCAAGGTTGCGCTTGCTTTTTGGCTCAACGTCTGATAGCGATGAGGCTGAGTTTGTCGCTGTGTGCCACAGGAAGATAAAAGCAGAGCAAGCAGTGCTATTATGGGTATGATACGTTTCATAATTTCAACTTCTTCAATATTGCTTTGTAGTGCATTGTAATCTCCTCTTTGGCTTCATCTGTGGCGTTCTCCAATGCACGCTGAATATAGAAAAATGCCGTCTGATAGTCGCCTTTCTTATACATGATCCATGCGTAGGTGTCTAAGTAGGTTGGGTTGCTTGGCTCTTGCATGATGGTGGTGCGCGACAATGATTCCGCCTGATCTAAATCTGTGTTGGATAAGCATAGGTGCCATGCTAAGTTATTCATCAGCATCAAGTTGCGTGGATCAAATCGCAGCAAAGCAGTGTATGCCTCAATCATTTTCTCTGAGGGCTGATGCGTTTGCTCGTACAACTGTGCGCGAAATACCTGAAACTGCACATCGTTAGGGTCTTCCTCAAGGTATCGCTCCACCTCGTAGATAGCTTGTTTGCTGTTTTTCATCAGCGCATTGAGGCGGTAGCGTTGCATAGCACTCATAGCGTTGTAACCCACAATAGAATCTAGTCGATCTTGTAGTGCCAATGCCTTTTTGTAGTCGCCTATATGTACGTATGCCTTTTGCAGCATGCCTTGTACATTTTCATCTTTTAGTTTGGTTTTTGCGACCACTTCTAGGTTTTGTATGGCATTTTTTTTCTGCTTTTTATCTTCGCTATTCAGCAGGTACAATGTGTATTGATACCAATATTCGTTAGGATCTAGTTCGAAAGCCCTACGGAAATATCCTATCGCTTCTGCCTTCTGATCGAATGCGTCCAAGAATACGCCCATGTAGTTGTTGACTGTTGCATTGTTAGGATTGAGCGCGTAGCAAAATTGTGTTAGTTCCCATGCAGGAAGAATTTCCTCTTTTTGTATAAGGCGTTGTGCTTCGTAGAAATAATACAGAAACTGTTGCTCTTCTTCTACACTGAGTGTGTCCTTTGCAGCGAGTTTAGCATGCGCGCTACTCAGTGTTGCTCCCGATAACAACACCCATACAATCAGCCATATGTATCTCGTTTTACTCAAGTGGTAAATGGTCAAAATACATTTTATTTCACACCGCTATGTCCAAATCCGCCAGCACCACGCTGGGTTTCACTTAGGACTTGTACTTGCTCTAATTCGGGTTGCTCATGCTTAGCAATCACCATTTGGCAGATGCGTTCTCCTGGCTCAATGGTCTGTGGTTCGTTGCTTAGGTTGATGAGTATCACGCCAATCTCCCCGCGATAGTCTGCATCGATGGTGCCTGGTGTGTTGAGCACGGTTAGTCCACGCTTGAGCGCTAGTCCGCTACGCGGACGAATTTGCGCCTCATAGCCTATAGGCAGTTCGATGTACAAACCTGTTGGCAATAGTTTACGCTCTAATGGTTGCAAGGTCACTGGCTCTGCCAAGTGGCAACGGATATCCATTCCTGCTGCTTGTGCACTCTCATAGCGTGGCAGTTGGTTATTGCTTTTGTTGATGATTTTTAGAATCATATCATTTGTTGTTATATACTATTTGGTTGAATCGTTCTTTTGCAAGTTCACAGGACGTAAATGTGATGCTGTGAATACCTAATTTCTCAGCAGCTTTCGTATTACTATGTCGGTCATCTATGAATATACACTCCTGGGCATTTAAATTATATCGATCCAATAGTATCTGATATAGACGTATGTCAGGTTTGGTAATTGATTCTTCGCCTGACATAACTATACCATCTAACATTGAGAATACAGGAAATTTATCCTTTACCAAAGGAAATGTTTCTGTGGACCAATTGGTAAGCCCATAGACATGGTATCCAGAAGCTTTTAATTCACGAACCCATTCTTCCATGCCTGCTACTTTTCCACCAATCATTTTATCCCATTGCTCCCAATACATACGAATTTCTTTTTCCCATTCAGGAAATTCAGCAATTTTTTCCGCTATAGCTTGTACGAATGATTTTCCTAGGTCAGTTTCATTGTTCCAATCCATTGTACAGATGTTGTTAATAAACCAATCAGTCTTTTCACGACTACCAAAATAGGGATCGTATAGGTTGTGTTGATCCCAATTAACTAATACACAACCAAAATCGAAGATCAAATTTTTTATCATATGTTAAAATCTTTTTTTTACCAACACTTTTAAACCATCTTCTACAATCTTTACATGCAACTCTGCAGGCATTGTGATAGGCGTACCATCGATGTGCATTGGACCTTCGCTCTCGCGCTTGAGAGTCAGTTCTTTAGCACGAATCGTATTCATGTGCAATTTCTCGTCGATATTCTTAGTAAAGAGGCTTAATGCCAATCCAGCTGCAGCGGTCATTGGGAACTCGCTTACGATTGCCACATCCAACCAACCATCTTGCACACTGGCTTTTGGAGCGATATAGGCATCGTAGCCCCATTGTCCTGCATTGGCGAAACTCACCAAAAACGCTGTGGTGGTTTGGTCAATCCCATCGCCTGTGAGATGATAAGTCTCAGGCTTGTACTGGAATAGGTCCTTGAATATAGTCTGCACATATCCTTTAAGCCCGCGATTGGTATCAGAGAATTTCTCAGCCACTACGGCATCAAATCCTACACCGCAAGTGGAGAAAAAGGGCTGGTCATTTACCATGCCATAGTCTACGTTGATAACCTCACTGCTATTCAGCATCTCAATAGCACGATTCATACGTGTAGAAATGTCTAGATGCCGAGCAAATCCATTACCGCTACCATTTGGGATGATGCCGAGCGCAGTATTTGTGCCAATTAATCCAGTCGCTACTTCGTTTACCGTGCCGTCACCGCCGACAGCTACTACCGCATAGTATCCCTCTAAGGCGAAGTGTTGTGCCAGTTGTGTGGCGTGTCCAGCATATTCTGTAACTACCACGGTAGGTGAAAACTGTTGTAGATCCAAAAGTTCACGAATCAATTTGCCCACGCGATTTTTCGCTTTTGTTCCCGAGATGGGATTGACTATAAATGCTATATTCTTCATATTTGTTTGTCGTTTTCTTATTGTGGTTTGTATAAAATACAAATTATCGCGCAAAGGTACGAAAAATATGCGATATGTGCAAATTTTTTGGTTGAAAGTTGCAAGAAAAGTTCAAAGGCGGTATGTGAGTGATAGTCCATCTTTTATTTTAACTATATAAAGCTAAAAATCGCATCGAAAATGGATTTTCTGCAATGATTGTTTGCATATATGCGTTTTTTTATGTAATTTTGCCGAGAAATCAAATTTAAGGTCAATGAATAAGTTAAATTCTAGTGCGTTGAGTGTTGTGATTACAGTACTACTGATTGTAGTTGTAATTGTCAGTTCGCTTGTTACCACTAATATTGTCCAGCAATTAGAGGCTGAAGAGCAGAAGAAGATTGAACTTTGGGCTGAGGCTACACGCCAATTTAGTTTGGCAGATGAGGATGATAATGTGGATTTAATTTTACGGATATTGGAGGGTAATACTACTATTCCTGTTTATATGGTAGATATGAATTACAATCTGCTTCTGTCGCGAAATGTATTAGAGCCCAAGAACGATATAGATGCTTTTTATGTCGAGAAAATCAATAAATTGCGTGCTACGCAGGAACCGATAGAGGTACGCGTTTCCAACGAGGTGATGCAATACATATATTATGAGCCTTCTTCTACTTTGCGTTGGCTATCGTACTTCCCTTATATTCAGCTGATTGTTATGCTTGCTCTTGCAGGATTAGCAGCTATCGCTCTGCTGATGGTACAACGCAGTGAAAAAAATAGTCTATGGGTAGGACTCTCCAAAGAAACGGCTCACCAACTCGGCACACCAATCTCCTCACTCAACGCGTGGAACGAGCTGCTGAAAGCGACCTATCCTGATGACCCGCTACTTCCACAGATGGATGAAGATATACGTCGATTGCAGATGATAGCCGAGCGTTTTTCCAAAATTGGTTCGCAACCCACATTGGAGCAACATGAGGTGTTGCCTGTGCTGCAAACTGCAATGGATTATATGCGCACGCGAACATCTAGTAAAATAATATACACGCTCCACGCGGAAGAAGCAGAACATTGTCAAGCGATGCTCTGCGTGCCATTATTTGAATGGGTGATTGAAAATATCTGCAAAAATGCCATTGATTCAATGGATGGTAAAGGCAGTATCACTATCAGTTTGCAACATGCTGATAACCATCTCTATATTGATATTGCTGACACTGGTAAGGGAATTGACAGGAGAAATTTCAAACGTATTTTTACCCCAGGTTATACTAGCAAGAAACGCGGTTGGGGGTTAGGCTTAAGTTTAGGCAAGCGTATTATCGAGAATTACCATCGAGGCAAACTCTTCGTGAAGCAATCGCAATTGGGCATCGGTTCGACCTTCCGCATCATTCTCAAACAATCCAAAGACTGTTGAACCTGAACCCGACATCGCTGTATACACGGCGCCTGCATCTAGTAGGCGCTGTTTTATTTGTGCGATTTCAGGGTAAAGCGGGAATACCGTTTGTTCGAAATCGTTGACCAGTAACGAACGCATATCTACTAACGCCTTACCATCTGCCAATGCTCGTATGATTAATCCTTCTACCTCAGGATGGCGAATAATTCCACCATAAGCCTCTCTGGTCGATACACCGCAGTTGGGCTTGAACATTACCAAACGTAAGCCATTCAAATCCAAAGAAATGGGAGTAAGTTTGTCACCAATGCCTTCGGCATAGCAAGGGGTGTTGTAAATAAAGAAGGGGCAGTCAGCTCCTAAGGGGCGTACCTCCTCTGCTAATTGCTGCTGACTCAAACCAAGTGCAAAAATTGCGTTCAAAGCTATCGCCATGTGAGCAGCATCACTACTGCCACCACCAAGACCAGCACCAAAAGGAATATACTTTTTGAAACGTATCTTCACATTACCAATCTTCGGGTATTTCGCTCGCATACGCTGATAGCACTTGATAATCAAATTATCTTCCGCAGGGCAATCTACTGCAAGTCCCTCTTGGACAAAATTAAAATGATCTGCGGCTTCCACTTCCAACTCATCATGCAAACCTACGATAGGATAGAAGATGGTTTCCAAATCGTGATAACCATCTTCGCGCTTACGCACTACGCGCAAACCGATATTAATTTTGCAATTGGGAAAAAGTTTCAATGTTTCGAGGATTAAACGGTATCCATAAAGGATTTTTGCACCTTATTGAATACCACAATACCGATTGCCAAAAGCACTACCATAAAGCCGAAGCTATAACCCAGCATCCACCAATCATGGTTGCCCACACCCAGCATTCCATATTTGAAGAACTCTACAATACCTGTTAGCGGGTTAAGTTGCATCACAAGACGCAACTTCTCGTTGGTGATGGTAGAAAGAGGATAAATCACTGGTGTAGCATACATCCATAGACTAACGAAGAAACTCAGGAGCAACTGTAAATCACGGTATTTGGTAGTCATACTTGAGAATAGAATACCGAATCCTAATGCTAATCCAGCTAACATAGCCACCAATACAGGCAAGAGTAGCGCATACCAATTAGGTTGAATAACAGCATCTGTGAAGATAATATAATATAGGTATACGATTAGGAAGAGGCTAAATTGTATGCCAAAGCGCACTAAGTTGCTAATCACATCGCTTAGCGGAGTCACCAAACGAGGAAAATATACTTTGCCGAAGATACCAGCATTGGACACAAAGGTATTGGATGTCTTGGTTAGACAGTCAGCAAAATACTGCCAAAAACTGATACCTGCTAAATAAAAGAGTGGCTGAGGCAAACCGTCGGTAGAAATTTTTGCGATGCCACCGAATACCACCATATACATGACAGTAGTCATCATAGGTTGAATCACAAACCAAAGAGGACCAAGGATGGTTTGCTTATATTGTGTGATGATATTGCGCTTTACAAATAGCGTCATCAAATCGCGATAACGCCAAATCTCCTTGAAATCAACTGATAAAAGACTATCTTTTGGACGTATCTCTGTCGTCCATTTTTCTTGAGTTTCTGCCATAATTACGAAAATTTGCTGCAAAGGTACACTTTTTTTTGCAAATGTGCAAATTTATTTGTACCTTTGTCGCGAAATTTATGAACCCCGCTCGAAAGGGCGTAACTTTTTACGATTATGGCAAATGAAAAACAACAGTTCGTGGACGAACTAAAGGAACTACTACAAAAGAATGTAGCGGAAGTGAAGGAACAAGTAGAAGTGCTGAAAACACAATTCTACCGTCAGTATCATCAAGAATTAGAGGCGCAGAAGAAGGCCGCATTCGAGGCTGCTGAGGCAGCGGGCGAAATGCTGGAGAACTGGTTGCCATCTGTTGATGAATTGGAGCAAGAGTTCCGCGAATTGTTGAATACATATAAGCAACGTCGTGCAGAATTGCAAAAGCAAATCGAAGAAGAGCAAGCACAAAACTTGCTACGCAAAGAGAATATCCTGGTTCAGATGAAGGAGTTAGCAGACGCTGAGACCGCAGATGTGATGGATAATCTAAAGAAAATGCGCGAGTTGCAAGCTGAGTGGAAGACTATAGGGGCTGTACCTGCAACTAAAACTCAAGAGATTTGGAAGAATTATCAACAATATCAAGAACGTTTCTATGATCTTGTGAAGATAAATATAGAACTTCGTGATTTGGACTTCAAGAAAAACCTTGAGATGAAAACCCTCCTTTGCGAAGCTGCGGAGAAATTGCAAGAGAATCCAAATATTGTAGAGGCGAATCGTGCGTTGCAACAGTTGCATGATGAGTGGGCTGAGATTGGTCCTGTGGCTCGCGAGTTGCGAGAAGATATTTGGAATCGCTTTAAACAAGCAAGTAGCGTAATCAACAAAAAGCATCAAGCTTATTTTGATGAACTTCACGCTAAAGAGAATGAAAATTTAGAGAAGAAGCAAGCCTTGATTGCACAAATTAAGGAACTGGATGTAACGAAATTGAAATCCAATAAGCAATGGGATGAGGCTACTGAGAAGGTACAAGCCATCCAACAAGAGTGGCGCACCATTGGTTTTGCTCCTAAGAAACAAAATCAAGCAGTCTATAATGAGTACCGCGAACTTTGCGAGGCATTCTTCAAAGCAAAAACCGCTTTCTACAAAGGTATGCGCGATGAGTTTAGTGAGAATTTGAAGAAGAAGCGCGAACTTGTTGAAGCTGCAGAGGCATTGAAAGATAGCATTGATTGGACGGAAACTACCAACAAACTTATCGAATTGCAACAACAATGGAAGAAGGTTGGTCCTGTAGCTCGCAAATATTCTGACGAACTTTGGAAAAAGTTTACCGCTGCTTGCGATGCTTTCTTTGAGGCGAAACGAGAGGCTACCAAGGAACTTCGCGAGCAATATGCTCAAAAGCGTGCAGAAGCGAAAGAGCGTTGGAACAAGAAGGTGGATGGTATGAATGATCGTCAAAAATTGATTCGTATGTACGAGAATCTTGTGCAAGAAATCAAGACGGCAGAGAACAATATCCTCTTCTTTACAGGAAAAAGTAAGTCAGGCAACAAGTTGGTGGATGATATGCGCAAGAAGATTGATGTCCTCAAGAGCCAACTCAATGACCTTGAGAACAAAATCAACCAAATGGATGCAGAATGAGTGAACTCATCAAATATAAAGGTGTAGAGATTTGTCAGGATGAGCAGATTGTGCTGACAGATGTCAACTTGACCATTTCTTCTGGTGAAATGGTATATCTGTTGGGACGTGTGGGTAGTGGTAAGTCTAGTTTTATGAAAACCATCTATGGCGAGTTGCCTATTGAAGGGGCTGAAGCAACTGCTTTAGACTACGACTTATTGAAACTTCGTCGCCGCGATATCCCGTATCTGCGCAGAAAGGTTGGGGTGGTATTTCAAGATTTCCAGTTGTTGGTAGATCGCAATGTGGAAGAGAACTTGATGTTTGTGCTAAAAGCCACAGGTTGGAAGGACAAACAAGCCATGAAGAACAATATCTACGATGTGCTCAAGCAAGTGGGTATGGAGGAAAAGGCATACAAAATGCCTTACCAACTTTCTGGCGGAGAACAACAACGTGTGGTGATTGCTCGTGCCTTGTTGAACGCACCTGGATTGATTCTCGCAGATGAACCAACGGGTAATCTTGACCCTGAGACTGGTAAGGGAATTATGGAATTACTCTATAGCATTAGCCAAGCGGGTATGACGGTTATTATGTCCACGCACAACCATACTTGGCCCGAGCAATATCCAGGACGTAAACTGCAATTTGCTGACGGAAAGATAGCAGAGGTATGATTGTGGGAAGGCTGCTTATTGCATTCGCTGTTGGGTGGCATATAGGCAGTAAAATCCTAATAAGTTGCGGCAAGATTATAAAAGAAACATAATCATCAAAACAAAAAAACGCATTTCTCTTGCAGATGTGCGTTTTTTTTTGTACCTTTGCGGGCTGAATATATTATGCGTATGCGCGGGCGAAATATGGATAGGAAAATGATGGCATTGAAGATGCTGTCTGTGTTGGTGTGTGTTAACATGTTGGTTGCGTGCAATACGACTAAGTTTGTACCCGAAGGCAAATACTTGCTGAATGATGTGAAAGTGCGTGTGGAGGATACAAAGGCTGTGACTTCATCTGAACTGATGAAATACGTGCAACAGAAACAAAATACGGAGATTCTAGGTTTTTGGAAACTGCAACTAGATATATATAATACCGCTTCTGCGGACACTACCAAATGGACAAGCAAGAATGCGCGAAAAATAGGCGAGGCACCAGTGGTGTTCGATGCAGAATTGGCGGATGCGAGTTGTACGCAGTTGCAACGCGCGATGAACAATAAGGGCTACTTCCGTACGCAAGTGGATACGACAATGGCTGTGAAGGATCGCAAAGTGAATCTGGTGTACCGTGTAACAGCCGATATGCCATATATGATTCGTAAATATTCAGTGAATTTGCCTCAATCGGATTTAAAGTTGATTGCTACTAACTCACGCGCGCTAGTTGGTAATGGTATGCAGTTTGATGCAGATGTGCTGAATGAGGAGCGTCGTCGGGTATCAAGTGCTATGCGCAGAAGAGGGTATTTCTATTTCGATCAAGAGTTGTTGCACTTTGAGGCAGATAGTACGCGTGGCAAAGGTGAGATAGATGTGACGATGAAGTTGCACGATTATCTGAAAGAGTTGCCTGCCGAAGAACAGGAAAAGATATTTCGTAAGTATCGTATCGCCCATGTGCATTTTCATTTGGATTATGATCCTTCGCGCCTTCCTGATACAGAAGAGATGTCTTCGAAGTCGAAGGATGGTTTTGTGTTTACGTGGGTCGGCAAACAGTTGCTTCGTGATAACGTGTTGAAGCGTCACTGTCCGATTGAACCAGGCGATATGTACAACGAGCGCATGGTGGAACGAGCTTATACGCGCTTCAATCAATTGGCACCTGTTAAGTATGTGGATATAAGTTTTGAACCTATATCAGCGGATGAATTGGATTGTCATATTGTACTTTCGCGAGGCAAGTTGCATACAGTATCAGCGGAGATTGAGGGTACGTATTCGGCTGGCGATTGGGGTGTTGCAGCAGGAGTGGGATATGTGAATCGAAATCTATTTCGTGGTGCGGAAGAACTATCTGTAAATGGTCGTGCAAGCTATGAGTGGCGACAAAATGGCGGTCGTGCCATTGAAGCAAAAGCTGCTGCTGGAATGAAGTTTCCCAATCTGGTATCATTGGATTTGAGTTATGACTTCCAAAATCGTCCCGATGAATATACACGCTCCATTTTTGGTGCTGGATTAAATTATACGATCCGTCAGCCACGTGTCGGATTGGAGCATCAGTTCCGATTTGTGGATATTAGTTATGTGTATTTGCCTTGGGTGAGTGATATTTTTCGTGACCAGTTTTTGCAATCGACAAATATCTTGAAGTACTCCTACGAGAACCATTTTATCGTAGGTCTGGGCTACTCAGGTAACTATAGTTCGTATCGTGCCAGTCGGCCAAACAGTTCGTATTGGAATGTGAATTACAATATTGAGACAGCAGGTAACTTGCTACGTGCATTGGCGAAACCATGTGGGTTTTCAGTGGATACATTGTCGGGAAATTATATTTTCCTCAATACGCAGTTTGCACAATTCGCAAAGGCCGATTTGTCGGTGACCTATAATCAGATGCTTCATCCGAAACATCGATTGGTATTTCATGCCGATTTGGGCGTTGCAGTGCCCTATGGTAATTCGCAAACGATACCATTTGAGAAACGCTATTTCGCAGGAGGTGCGAATAGCGTGCGTGGTTGGTCAGCTCGTACATTGGGACCTGGTGGATATAAGGGTAATGGCAAGTTGATTGACTTCAACAACCAATCGGGTGATATTCGTATGAATTTGAATGTGGAATATCGTGCAAAGGTGTGGTCGATTTTTGAGTTAGCAGCTTTCTTTGATGCGGGAAATATATGGACCATATTTGACTATGAAGCGCAACCCAATGGTGTGTTCCGCTTTAGTGAGTTTTACAAGCAAATCGCTTTGGCGTATGGTGTGGGTGTGCGTTTGGACTTCTCATTCTTTATTTTCCGTGTGGACTTTGGTGTGAAATTGTATGACCCAGCATTACGCTATGATGGCTCGGGTAAGCAGTGGCGCACCGTAGGCAACGGCTTGAATTGGGCAGATGATATGGCATTCCATATTGCGATAGGATACCCATTTTAGGAGAACCATTAGACAAATTGGACCAATAAGGCTAATTAGTAAATCGGACATGCTAAAAGCATATTGCATAGAAGGAGTTGTGGAAGCGGGTTGCGATGAAGCGGGACGCGGACCATTGGCAGGGAGTGTGTTTGCTGCTGCGGTGGTGCTTGAGCCGAAATTGGTAGAGCAAGAGCAGCATCGCGAATGGTTAGAACTACTCAATGATTCAAAACAACTCACTGAGAAAGAGCGTCGGTTTCTTCGCCCGAAGATAGAACAATATGCTACAGCATGGGCAGTCGTGGAAGTGACGGCAGAGGAGATCGACCAAATCAACATCCTGAAAGCATCCATCATTGGTATGCAGCGGGCATTGGATAACTTGACTATCACACCTCAGCATATTCTGGTGGATGGCAACAAATGGA
>ERZ808048.55-NODE-55-length-24135-cov-4.072076_pt1 | contig 24135 bp, 38 predicted proteins | sample MGYA00380197_ERZ808048 | MGnify/ENA primary metagenome ERZ808048 (study PRJEB31490, sample SAMN06133377) | cow dung metagenome | isolation source: M1 | host: cow | place: China: Chengdu | collected 2015-05 ... | reverse complement strand
ATCCCATTGAAGTTATTACAGGGCATTTTGGCTTAATTATTCCGGCTTTTTCAAAAGCTATTTCATCTTTTGTTTTACTCATTTCAGTCTGTTTTTAATCTAAAGCCGAAGCCTTTAGCAGCTTAGTCAGCTCGTTATTAAACATAAAATCATTCAATTCGGGATTTGTGGTTTTGGTTATATTATGTCGGTTACCTTCCCACCACAAATTTCCGTTATATATGAAAATAATATGGTCACCAATACCCATTACCGAGTTCATATCGTGAGTGTTCACAATAGTGGTAATATTGTTTTCACGAGTAATCTCTTGAATAAGTTGGTCTATAGTAAGTGAAGTTTTAGGGTCTAGGCCAGAGTTTGGTTCGTCGCAGAATAGATAAGTAGGTTCAAGTACAATGGCACGAGCAATAGCAGCACGTTTTTGCATACCACCACTTATTTCAGAAGGGTATAGTTTGGCAGCATGAGAAAGACCCACACGGTCCAAACAAAATGCCACACGTTTTTCCCATTCTTTTCTAGTTTTATTAGAGAACATTTCTAATGGGAAACGAACATTTTCTTCCACTGTCATTGAATCGAATAGGGCAGAGCCTTGGAAAAGCATACCAATTTCTTGTCTTAAAAGAGCAGTTTCTTTATTAGACATTTTAGTAAAGTCTCTTCCGTTGTATAGAATTTGACCTTTATCCACTTGATGGATACCAATCACACTCTTCATAAGCACTGTTTTACCAGAACCACTTTGACCAATAATTAGGTTGGTCTTGCCTGCCTCAAATGTAAAAGAAATGTTTTTAAGCACTTCTTTTCCATTAAATGATTTATATACGTTGCGAACTTCTATCATACCAATAAAATATCAGTTAATAATACATTAAGTAGTAGAATAATGATACTACTATTTACCACAGCATTTGTACTTGCTTTACCCACATCCAAAGCACCACCATATGCATAGTATCCATAATAAGAAGACACAGATGAAATAATGAATGCAAAGAAAAGTGACTTAATCACAGAATAGGTTACATAAAAAGGTTCAAATGCATATTGAATACCTATTATATATTTAGAAGGTGAAATAATTCCAGAGAATGAAATTAAATAACCACCCAAAATACCCACAAACATACTAAATATTACCAGTACAGGCATAATGGTTACAAAACCCAATATCTTAGGTAGAATTAAATAGTTTGGAGCATTCACACCCATTATCTTCAAGGCATCTATTTGCTCAGTGATACGCATTGTTCCTATTTCAGAAGCAATGTTTGAACCCACCTTACCAGCCAAAATCAAACAAAGGATAGTAGAAGAGAATTCCAAAAGCAGAGTATCACGAGTAGTAAGACCAGTTACATAATCAGGCAACAAGGGGTTCTCCGTATTTAGCACCATTTGCATTGTGATAACAGCACCAATAAAGAAAGAAATGATAATAATAATCCCCAACGAATCAATACCCAGTTTCTCCACCTCCTTAATGTATTGTTTACCAAGTAAACGCCATCTTTGTGGACGTTTAAATACTCTTTGCATAAGCAGCGAGTATCTTCCTACATGTTCTATTATATTCATAGTTTAAGTGTTATATTCTATTTAATTAAAACTTGTTGAATCTTTCGGTAGTGAAAGTTCCGTCTTTGTGGTCAACAACCAAGATATAATAGCCATTGCTCAAGTTTGGCATTGTATCATTTGGCTTAAGCGAACCAAAATTTCTACCGCTAATATCAAAAATATTTATTCTTATAGCAGTTTTCCAAATTTCAGGATTAATCTGACCTGCGGTCAACACAGAAATCTTATTCTCACTTTCAGTCTCATCTATAGCAGTGCTGTTATCCTTTTTGGTATAAATATAAGCTACAATATTGAATGGATAGTTTGTGTCTTTACCAATTGGCATCCATCCTCCATTATATAACCATTGGTTATCAGAGATAGTAATACCCTCATTATAGTTTTCTTGCACACGTTCAATTGGTACAGCATATGAATAATTTGCAGTGTAGCAAATTTGCACAAGTAGTGTTTCGCCATTAGACTTAACAGGTGTTGTTAGTTTATGTGAATACATACCTGAATACTTAATAGTTTCTTCTTTGCCTTCATAAAGAACGGTATTATCTTCAGAGTCTTGAACCACAATTTGTACTTTTGTATTAGGATGTACAATATATGTTGATATATATTCTATGCTTTCACCTTTTTCTATGTCATATGCAATAAGTATAGAAGTTGGTTTGTTTGCTTGTACAAAACCAAAATCACCAGTACTACCAGTTTTAGAATAAGTATAAACATTGTCTATCTCTTTTGTAGAAATAAAACTATTAAATGAAACACATTTTTTATCAACTTCTGTGTCTTTATAACTCACCCAGAAATATCCATCATCACCCCAAGTTGGTCCCCATGTATTTCTCACTAGCCATGCTTCTTTTTCATCATCCCAACCAACAATGCTAATAGCATGATTTGAAATATCTTTTTCTTCTTCACCTTCCTCTTCCTCCTCTTCATTTATAAATTCATAAAAGTTGGTTTGGCTATTAAAATATTCATCTTCATAGAACATAGAAGAAAACACAGAACCATATTTCATAATAGCTTCTTTGATGGCATATTTGTCTCTTTTAGGAAGGTCGCTAGTTTCTGAAATATACGCATGAATATCCTCTACAGAGTAATCAGGACAATCATCATCTCCTTTTACTATTTCACCTGTAGTTTCTAGATAAACAGGTGCTTTAAGCATATTATTCATAGCAGTTGTAATACCTTCGTTACCACCAGAGTCTATGCAAATATCTTTAAATCCAAGTTCTTTTGCACAATTTGTGTAAACCGCAGGAGAAAGGTATCCGCTTTCTGAACCATTTTTATGAAACAATGTTTGAGCAACATCGCAAGCAGTATAAGCCCAGCAAGTGTTAGTCTGACCTTGGTCTCTCGAAGGCAATATTATTCCCAACTCTCTTGAGTCATACTTACTAGGCAATGTAGCTCTTTTGTGCGCAACACTATAGTTATGAAAATTAAACGGAGTAGGGGTGTAAGCAAAACCGCCTACAAAATAAATCAATCCTGCTAATAATAATAATAAAGTCTTTTTCATAGTTATTTTCTTATTTCTGGATAAGCAATTCTGGTATGATAAATGTTTTTAAGTTTTTCTTTAAGTATTTCTTTCGCCTCACCAATCTCCTTCAGTGTAATAGGAGCTCTGTCCAAATAATGTTCTCTAATTTGGCCATCCACTATTTTGTCCACCAAGTTATTTATACTTTCATCATTATATTCAGGCAAACTTCTAGATGCAGCCTCCACAGTATCACAAATCATCACAATGGCTTGTTCCTTAGTATAAGGATTTGGTCCGATGTAACTAAATTTGCCAGCATCCACATCCTCCTCAGGATGTTCATTAACATATTTGTTATAGAAATATTTAGTAACACTCTTACCATGATGAGTCTCTATAAACTCAATAATACTTCTCGGAAGTCCATACTCCTTAGCAATCTTCACACCATCCTTCACGTGGTTGGTAATAATAATAGAACTTTCCTCAGCATTTAGTTTGTCATGAGGATTATTCCCCTTCGCCTGATTTTCCACAAAGAAAGGAGGATTGCTTATCTTGCCCACATCATGATACAAAGCACCAGCTCTAGCGAGCAATGGGTTTGCCCCAATCTTATTCGCAATCTCCACAGCCAAATTAGACACTTGAGTACAGTGTTGGAAAGTGCCCGGAGCAGTCTCAGAAAGTTTTCTCATTAGCGGAGTGTTTATGTCACTCAGCTCTATAAGTCTCACATTAGAGATAAATCCAAAGATTTGTTCAATGATATAAATGAAAAGATACGCAAACAGAAGTAAAAGTCCATTTATTACAAAGAAAACAAAATTCATCCAATTAACCTCAAATATACTAGAGTCCGAAGTCAATCCATAACCAAGGAAGAATAAACTATAAGTACAGATAATGAAAATAGCAGTTCTTACCAATTGTGAACGTTGCGACAAATCTCTCAAAGTGCTAATGGTCACCATACCAGCAGTAGCCTGTAGCAAAACAAACTCATAAGGCGAAGGCACCACAATAGACGAGATGAATATTGTGATATAATTAGCATAAAGAGCAGTTCTAGTATCAAAGAAAGTACTTACAATAATAGGCAACATCGCAAACGGAATAATGTAAATAAGCGATGGCGAAGTATGAGTGATAATCAGAGAAGTACCCCCACAAAAAGCCACAATCATTAGCAACAACAATGTAATTACCCTTTTGCTATTGTAAAGTTGTTTTCTGAACAATCTCAGATAAACATAAAACAAAGTCATCAAACAAATAATAAGCAAAGAACGACCAATAAGTAGTTTTGAACGCTCATTAAAAGTTTGTTCCTGTTTATTAACTTTTTCCTTGCTTAGCGAATTAAGAATCTTAGCCTTCTCCTCAGTAACAATATCCCCGCGGTCAATAATTCTTTCCCCCGCTTGCACCATCCCCTCAGAAATAGAAATATTGTTTATACGTTCAGTCTTTATTAGATTTGTAGTATTAGCGTCATAAAAAACATTAGGCGTAATATAAGAATCTATTTTCCATAGAGACAACCAATTTGGGTTAAAGTAACTTGGAAAATCCTTTTTTACCTCGCTCATGGCAGAAGTAGGAGTGTGAAGTTTGCTCACAGACACAGCAGAAGTAATTTTATCTCTTTTAAGCATAATAGTACTATCCTTGTGCGCAGTAGCCACCTTCAAGTCATTTACCGAAACTATACCATCAGCATAAATCTCTTTAAGTTTGGTCTTAACATAACTTAGAGCAATAGAGTCCTCCGCCTTCAGAGTATATTCACTCCTAAGCTTATTTTCCAGATTGGTTAAGTTTTCTATCTCTGTATTGTAAGTATTTTCATCATACTCAAAATAAGAAGCAGAAGTTTCTATGCTCTTTCTCTCAATATCCAAATCATTTGAAGTCTTATAGATAGGGAAATCATAAGGAGCAGTAAGCAAATCATTCTGCCAAGGTTTCCCAATTTCAAACTGAAATGGATCTAAAGAAGTGCTAGGAAGTAAAAGTATAATGACCACTATAGAGATGAGAAACAACCCATTCTTATAGATTTCATTCCATATTTTGTTAGACTTTTTACTCATAAATACTTTTTTAAAGATAAGATATGTAATCAATCCACAAAGATACGAAAATATTAAAATATATCTGTAATTTTTGCTAAATTTGCACATTATTTAATATAGCAGAGTAATTTTTAATAAAAAATAAGCGATATGAAAGACGAAAAAGCAACAGCTCAACTAAACATTGAGATACCAGCAGATTTAGAAGAAGTATACTCAAACTTGGCAGTAATAGCACATTCTTCAAGCGAATTTGTGATAGATTTTATCAGAGTTATGCCAAATATGCCAAAGTCTAAAGTAAAATCTAGAGTAATCATGAATGCCGAACACGCCAAACGCCTGCTTACAGCATTAAGCCAAAACATAGAAAAATACGAACAACAATTTGGAGAAATTATTCTTCCAGAACAAAAACGTGCTATGTCAATTCCAAATTGGGGATTTAAAGGAGAAGCCTAAACGCCTCAAAAAATCACAAAATCAACATTTTAGCAAAAAAAGATATGCAAAATTTTGCAGAATAAAATAATTTGCGTACCTTTGCAACCCAAAAGTGTAAAAGAAGCAAAATAACATAAATAATTTTAAACTAAACTTTTAAACAATGCCTACTATTCAACAATTAGTAAGAAAAGGAAGAACAGCCTTGACAGAAAAGAGTACTGCTCCTGCATTGGATGCATGTCCTCAACGTCGTGGTGTTTGTGTAAGGGTTTACACAACAACTCCTAAAAAACCAAATTCGGCATTACGTAAAGTGGCACGTGTTCGTTTAACCAACCAAAAAGAGGTTAACTCTTACATTCCAGGAGAAGGACACAATCTACAAGAACACTCTATCGTAATGATTCGTGGTGGTCGTGTTAAAGACCTTCCAGGTGTACGTTATCACATCGTTCGTGGTACTTTAGATACTGCAGGTGTAGCAAGCCGTACCCAACGTCGTTCTAAATATGGTGCTAAACGTCCTAAACCAGGTCAAGCTCCAGCAGCCGCAAAAGGCAAAAAGAAATAATTAAGAAATAACAGTTATTAATACTGTTTTGGTTTGAGTCCTTCGGGACTAGGTTGAGTAAATTAGTTCAGCGGAACTTTTTGAAGACGAAAGGCAACCCAAAACGGAAAATTTTAAAAACAATGAGAAAAGCTAAACCAAAGAAAAGGGTCGTATTACCAGATCCAATTTTCGGCGATGTTATGGTTAGTAAATTTGTTAACCACCTAATGTACGATGGTAAAAAAACTATCGCCTATACTATTTTCTACTCTGCCTTAGAAGTCGTTAAAGGCAAAATGGCTAATGAAGACAAGCCAGCTCTTGAAATTTGGAAAAAAGCTCTAGAAAACATCACTCCACAAGTTGAGGTTAAATCTCGTCGTATCGGTGGTGCTACTTTCCAAGTTCCTACAGAAATACGTCCAGAACGTAAAGAATCAATTTCAATGAAAAACTTAATCCAGTACTCTCGTAAAAGAGGCGGTAAAACTATGGCTGATAAACTAGCAGCTGAAATCGTTGACGCTTATAATATGCAAGGTGCTGCTTACAAACGTAAAGAAGATATGCACAAAATGGCAGAAGCTAACCGTGCATTCGCTCACTTCCGTTTCTAATTTTTAAAGACAGAGAAAAATGGCAAAAGCAGATTTAAAATACACCAGAAACATTGGTATTATGGCGCACATCGATGCTGGTAAAACAACCACATCAGAACGTATCCTATTCTATACCGGTTTAACACACAAAATCGGTGAGGTACACGACGGTGCTGCTACAATGGACTGGATGGAACAAGAACAAGAACGTGGTATTACTATTACTTCAGCAGCTACTACCACATTCTGGAACTATAAAAATGACAAATATAAAATCAACTTGATTGACACCCCAGGGCACGTTGACTTTACAGTGGAAGTAGAACGTTCACTACGTATTCTTGACGGTGCTGTGGCTGCATTCTGTGCTGTAGGTGGTGTACAACCACAATCAGAAACAGTTTGGCGTCAAGCTGACAAATATAGCGTGCCACGTATTGGTTACGTAAACAAAATGGACCGTTCAGGTGCAGACTTCTTCGACGTAGTTCGTCAAGTAAAAGAAGTTCTAGGTGCAAACCCAGTTGCAATCCAAATTCCTATCGGTGCAGAAGAAACTTTCAAAGGTGTAGTTGACCTTGTAAAAATGAAAGCTATCGTTTGGAACAACGAAACCATGGGCGCTGACTACTCAGTAGAAGATATTCCAGCAGACTTACAAGCAGAAGCAGAAGAATGGCGTGCTAAAATGTTAGACGCAGTTGCTGAGTTTGACGACGAGTTAATGGAAAAATATTTTGAAGATCCAGAAACAATCACAGAAGACGAAATCAAACGTGCTATCCGTAAAGGTACATTAAGCATGTCAATGACTCCAATGATTTGTGGTTCTTCATTCAAAAACAAAGGTGTACAAACTATGCTAGACTCTGTTTGTGCTTACCTTCCTTCTCCAATGGATACAGAAGAAATCATCGGTCACGCAGCTGATGACGAAAATGTACAAATCGTACGTCATCCAAACGAAGACGAACCACTTTGTGCATTAGCGTTCAAAATCGCTACTGACCCATATGTAGGTCGTCTATGCTTCTTCCGTGTATATTCAGGTAAAATTGACGCAGGTTCTTACATCTGGAATGCACGTTCAGGTAAAAAAGAACGTATCTCTCGTATCTTCCAAATGCACTCAAACAAACAAAACCCAGTTGAAACAATTGGTGCAGGTGATATAGGTGCAGGAGTAGGTTTCAAAGATATCCGTACAGGTGACACACTATGTAGCGAAGATATGCCAATGACTCTTGAGTCTATCGATTTCCCAGATCCAGTTATCGGTATCGCTATCGAACCAAAAACTCAAAAAGACTTAGACAAACTAGGTAATGGTCTATCAAAACTTGCTGAAGAAGACCCAACATTCACAGTTAGAACTGACGAACAATCTGGTCAAACTATCATCAGCGGTATGGGTGAGCTTCACCTTGAAATCATTATCGACCGTCTAAAACGTGAGTTCAAAGTAGAATGTAACCAAGGTCGTCCACAAGTATCTTACAAAGAAGCTATCACCAACACAGTTGACATCCGTGAAGTTTACAAAAAACAATCAGGTGGTCGTGGTAAATTCGCTGATATGGTACTTAAAGTTGGTCCAGCTGACGAAGACTTCCAAGGCGATCTTCAATTCATTGACGAAGTAAAAGGTGGTAACATTCCTAAAGAATTTATCCCTTCTATCCAAAAAGGTTTCACTGCAGCTATGCGTAACGGTGTTCTTGCTGGTTACCCAGTTGACCGCCTAAAAGTAGTAGTAGTTGACGGTTCTTACCACCCAGTGGACTCTGACCAATTATCATACGAAATTTGTGCACAAATAGCATTCAAAAACGCTTGCGCTAAAGCAAAACCAGTTCTTCTAGAACCTATCATGAAAGTGGAAGTTGTTACTCCAGAAGAAAACATGGGTGATGTTATCGGTGACTTAAACAAACGTCGTGGACAAGTAGAAGGTATGGAAACTAGCCGTTCTGGTGCACGTGTAGTAAAAGCTAAAGTACCTCTAGCAGAAATGTTCGGTTACGTAACAGCTTTACGTACTATCACATCAGGTCGTGCAACCTCTTCTATGGAGTTCTCTCACTACGCTGAAGTTTCTACAGCAATCGCTAAAGCAGTATTAACAGAAGCTAAAGGTAGAGTAGATTTACTATAATAAATTAACCGAGTAGAGGGTTAGTAAATGATTCTTAACCCTCTCTCTTAAATAAATAATAAAAATGACACCAAAAATCAGAATCAAACTTAGATCTTACGATTTCAATTTAGTTGACAAATCAGCTGAAAAAATCGTTAAAACAGTAAAAGCAACAGGTGCAGTAGTAAGTGGTCCAATTCCATTACCAACTCACAAACGTTATTTCACTGTAAACCGTTCAACTTTCGTTAATAAGAAATCTCGTGAACAATTCCAATTGTTCTCTTACAAACGTCTTATTGACATTCACAACTCAACTTCTAAAACCATTGACGCTCTAATGAAATTAGAATTACCAAGTGGTGTACAAGTTGAAATCAAAGCGTAATAAATTTATTTTACAAATCATTTAATAATACATTGAAATGCCAGGATTAATAGGAAAAAAAATCGGAATGACATCCGTTTTCAGTGCTGATGGTAAAAATGTACCATGCACTGTTATCGAAGCTGGTCCTTGTGTTGTTACCCAAATCAAAACCCTTGAAAAAGACGGTTATGAAGCTATCCAATTAGGTTTCTCTGAAAAATCAGAAAAACACACAAACAAAGCTGAAGCAGGTCTTTTCAAGAAAGTAGGTGTAGCTCCACAACGCCACTTGGTTGAGTTCAAAGGATTTGAAGGCGATATCAAAGTAGGTGATGTAATCACAGTTGATATGTTCGCTAATGACTCTTGGGTAGACGTAATCGGTACCTCTAAAGGTAAAGGTTTCCAAGGTGTTGTTAAACGTCATGGTTTCGGTGGTGTAGGTCAATCTACTCACGGTCAACATAACCGTTTAAGAGCTCCAGGTTCTATCGGTGCTTGTTCTTACCCAGCAAAAGTGTTTAAAGGAATGCGTATGGCAGGCCAAACAGGCAATGCACGCGTTACCGTTGAAAACCTTGAGATTTTAAAAGTGATTCCTGAAAACAACCTTATCTTAATTAAAGGTTCAGTACCAGGAGCAAAAGGTTCAATCGTAATAGTAAATAAATAATGGAACTAAGTATATATAACATCGAAGGAAAAGACACCGGCAAGAAGATTTCATTAGATGAATCTATCTTCGGAATTGAGCCTAACGATCACGCTATTTACTTAGATGTGAAACAATACATGGCTAACAATCGCCAAGGTACTCACAAATCTAAACAAAGAAGCGAAGTAGCTGGTAGTACACGTAAGTTAGGTCGTCAAAAAGGTGGTGGCGGTGCTCGCCCTGGTGATATCAAATCACCTGTTCGTGTAGGTGGTGGTCGCATATTTGGTCCAGTGCCACGTGATTACAACTTTAAACTAAACAAAAAAGTAAAACAACTAGCACGTAAATCTGCACTTTCTTATAAAGTTCAAGAAAACGCTCTAATCGTAGTTGAAGACTTCAATTTAGAAGCTCCAAAAACAAAAAATTACGTTGCAATGCTTAAAAACTTAAAATGTGATGATAAAAAATCGCTTTTAGTTTTACCAGAAGCAAATAAAAACGTATATTTGTCAGCTCGTAACTTGGCAAAAGCTAACGTTATGGTTTTAGCAGACGTTAATACCTATAGCATCCTTGATGCAAAATACATGGTGTTAACCGAAAAAGCAGTAGCAGATTTAACAGCATCATTTAACGCTTAAGGAGGAAATAAGTAATGAGTATCATAATTAAACCTATCGTTACAGAAAAGGCAACCTTACTTACAGAAAAACTTAATCGTTATTCTTTCAAAGTTAATAAGGATGCTAACAAAATACAGATCAAAAAAGCTGTAGAAGCTGCTTATAACGTGACTGTAGTTGATGTCAACACTTCAATTGTACGCGGTAAAAACAAAACTCGCTACACAAAAGCTGGCATCATTAAAGGTGCAACTTCTGACTACAAAAAAGCAGTAGTTACACTTAAAGAAGGAGATTTAATCGATTTTTATAGCAACATTTAATAAAATAAAATGGCTGTACGTAAATTCAACCCAACAACACCGGGGCAAAGACACAAGATTATTGGAACATTTGACACAATTACTGCAAGTGCTCCAGAAAAATCTCTTGTAGTTGGTAAAAAATCAACAGGTGGTCGTAACAACGCAGGTAAAATGACCATGCGCTATTTAGGTGGCGGACACAAGAGAAAATTCAGAGTAATTGATTTCAAGCGAGAAAAAGACGGTATCCCTGCTACTGTTAAAACTATCGAGTACGATCCAAACCGTTCTGCTCGTATCGCATTATTATTCTATGCTGATGGCGAAAAACGCTACATTCTCGCTCCTAATGGTCTAGAAGTAGGTCAAGTACTTCTTTCTGGTGCAGAAGCTGCTCCAGAAGTAGGTAACTCACTACCTCTACAAAACATTCCATTAGGTACTGTTATCCACAACATTGAGTTAAGACCTGGCCAAGGAGCTGCTTTAGTTCGCTCTGCAGGTACATTCGCTCAGTTAACCTCTCGCGAAGGCAAATATGCTATTATCAAATTACCTTCAGGTGAAACACGTATGATTCTTTGCACTTGCAAAGCTACCATCGGTGCCGTAGGTAATTCAGATCACGCTCTTGAACAATCTGGTAAAGCTGGTCGTTCTCGCTGGTTCGGACGTCGTCCACACAACCGTGGTGTTGTTATGAACCCAGTAGATCACCCAATGGGTGGTGGTGAAGGCCGTCAATCAGGTGGTCACCCAAGATCACGTAAAGGCTTACTAGCTAAAGGCTATAAGACACGTGCTCCTAAGAAAGCTTCAAGCAGATACATTATCGAGAGAAAGAAAAAGTAATTTGATAATTTAAGAGAAGTAACATGAGTCGTTCATTAAAAAAAGGACCTTTTATTTGCGTAAAACTTGAAAAGAAAGTTATCGCAATGAATGAGGCAAATAAAAAATCAGTAGTCAAAACTTGGTCAAGAGCTTCTATGATTTCTCCAGACTTCGTTGGTCACACTATTGCTGTACACAATGGAAACAAATTTATTCCAGTTTATGTTACAGAAAACATGGTTGGCCACAAACTAGGTGAATTCGCTCCAACTAGAACTTTCAAAGGCCACAGTGGTAACAGAAAATAAAATAATTAGATATGGGTGTTAGAAAAAGACAATCATCAGACAATCGTAAAGAGGCTAGAAAGTCTGTTTACTTTGCCAAGTTAAATGATGTGCCTACATCACCTCGTAAAATGCGCTTAGTCGCTGACATGATTAGAGGTGTAGAAGTACACAAAGCGCTTGGTATGCTGAAATTTTCTACTAAGGAAGCAGCTGGCCGTTTAGAAAAACTTCTTCGTTCAGCAATCGCTAACTGGGAACAAAAAACTCAGCAAAAAGCAGAAGACGGTAACTTATTCGTAAGTGCTGTATTCGTTGACGCAGGTAGAACTTTAAAACGCTTACGTCCAGCTCCACAAGGTCGTGGCTATCGTATCCGTAAACGTTCAAACCACGTTACAATTTGTGTTGATAGTATGAACAATAACGATGCTAAATAATAGATAGTATGGGACAAAAAGTAAATCCAATTGCAAACCGTTTAGGAATCATTAAAGGTTGGGATTCAAACTGGATCAGCCGTAACAACTATGGTGATACTATCTTAGAGGATTCAAAAATCAGAAAATATTTGAATGCTCGTTTAGCAAAAGCTAACGTTTCACGTATTATCATAGAACGTACACTTAAGTTAACAACTATTACCGTTTGCACCTCTCGTCCAGGTATGATCATTGGTAAAGGCGGTCAAGAAGTTGACAAACTAAAAGAAGAGTTAAAGAAAATCACCGATAAAGACGTACAAATTAATATCTTTGAAATTAAGAAACCAGAATTAGACGCTGAAATCGTTGGTAACCAAATCGCTCGTCAAATCGAAGGTAAATTCGCTTACCGTCGTGCTGTTAAAAACGCTATTTCTTCAACAATGCGTGCTGGAGCAGAAGGTATCAAAGTTCAAGTATCTGGTCGTTTAAATGGTGCTGAAATGGCTCGTTCAGAAATGTACAAAGAAGGAAGAACTCCTCTTCACACATTCCGCGCAGACATCGACTATGCACAATGCGAAGCTCTTACAAAAGTAGGTCTTATTGGTATTAAGGTTTGGATCTGCCGTGGTGAAATTTACGGTAAAAAAGACCTTACTCCACAATTCACTGCTGCTAAGGAAAATCACGGTGGTGGTTTCAACCAAGGCAAGGGCTTTAAAAAGAGAAAAAAATAAACTGTTAATTCAAAGAAATTATGTTACAACCAAAGAAGACTAAGTTCAGAAGACCTCAGAAAGGTACTATGAAAGGCAATGCCGGTCGTGGTAACCAATTGGCCTTTGGATCTTTCGGGATTAAAGCTTTACAATCTAAATGGATAACTGGCCGTCAAATCGAGGCTGCTCGTATCGCGGTTACCAGATATATGCAACGTCAAGGTCAAGTATGGGTACGTATCTTCCCAGATAAACCTATCACTAAAAAACCAGCTGACGTACGTATGGGTAAAGGTAAAGGTAACCCAGAAGGCTACGTAGCTCCTGTAACTCCAGGACGTATGTTATTTGAAGTAGAAGGCGTTCCATTTGCAATCGCAAAAGAAGCATTACGTCTAGCTGCTCAAAAACTTCCAATCACAACAAAATTTGTTGTAAGAAGAGATTACGATTTTGAATCTGAAAACGCGTAAATAGTATGAAAACAGCAGAAATTAAAAATTTAACAGACAAAGAGCTTATTGAAAGACTTGAAACAGAAAAGGCTTCTTTATCAAAAATGAAGTTGAGCCATGCTATTTCTCCGCTAGAAAATCCTGGCAAAATTCGTGAGTCACGTAAAACTATCGCTCGCATCGAAACCGAGCTACGTCAAAGAGAAATAAACAAATAATAAATGCAGTCTGATATGAGAAATCTAAGAAAAGAAAGACAAGGCATCGTATCAAGCAACAAGATGGATAAAACCATCACTGTTGCTGTCAAATGGAAAGAAAAACATCCAATTTACGGTAAATTCGTAAATAAGACAAAAAAATACCACGCTCATGACGAAAACAATGAATGCGGTATTGGCGATACGGTAAGAATAATGGAAACTCGTCCTTTAAGCAAACTTAAAAGATGGAGATTAGTAGAAATAATTGAAAAAGCTAAATAAGTATGATACAACAAGAATCAAGACTTACCGTAGCTGACAACAGTGGCGCAAAAGAAGTGCTTTGCATCCGTGTACTAGGTGGTACCGGCAAGCGCTATGCCACAGTAGGGGACATAATTGTTGTAGCAGTTAAATCGGTAATCCCTTCAAGTGATACAAAAAAAGGTGCTGTTTCAAAAGCAGTAGTAGTACGTACCAAAAAGGAAATTAGACGTGCTGACGGTTCATATATCCGTTTCGACGACAACGCATGCGTTTTATTAAACGGTGCAGGCGAAATGAGAGGTAGCCGTATCTTCGGTCCAGTTGCCAGAGAATTACGTGCAACTAACATGAAGATTGTTTCATTAGCACCAGAAGTTCTTTAATTAAGTAAATTTGATAGAGAATGGCTAAATTACACATTAAAAAAGGTGACACCGTTTACGTAAACGCTGGTAAAGACAAAGGTACAGTAGCTCGCGTTTTAGAAGTACAAGTTGAAAAACAACGTGCTATCGTAGAAGGTGTAAATATGGTTGCTAAACACACCAAACCTAATGCAAAAAGTCCACAAGGTGGCATCGTTAAGAAAGAAGCATCTATTCATATTTCAAACCTAAACCCAGTAGACAAAAACAACAAACCTACTCGTGTTGGTCGTAAATTAGTAGATGGTAAATTAGTACGTTACGCTAAAACTACAGGGGAGGAAATTAAATAATGAATACCGCTAGTTTAAAGAAAGAATATGCAGAGCGTATAGCTCCAGCTTTAATGAAGGAATTCGGTTACAAATCAACCATGCAAATTCCTGTGTTAGAAAAAATCGTTCTAAACCAAGGTTTAGGTCAAGCTGTTGCTGATAAAAAAATCATTGAAATCGCTATCAACGAAATGACAGCTATTTCTGGTCAAAAAGCAGTTGCTACATATTCTAAGAAGGATATTTCTAACTTCAAATTGCGTAAAAAAATGCCTATTGGCGTTTCTGTAACTTTACGTCGTAACCAAATGTACGAATTCCTAGAAAAATTAGTACGCGTGGCTCTACCTCGTATTCGTGACTTCAAAGGAATTAATAGCAAAATGGACGGTCGTGGTAACTATACCTTCGGTATCCAAGAGCAAATTATTTTCCCAGAAATCAACATTGATGCAGTTTCTAAAATCATGGGTATGAACATTACATTCGTAACTTCTGCTAAAACTGACGAAGAAGCATTTGCATTATTGAAAGCATTTGGTTTACCATTTAAAAAATAATACGGAATATGGCAAAAGAATCAATGAAAGCCCGCGAGGTGAAAAGAGCAAAATTAGTTGCCAAATATGCTGCTAAACGTGAACAATACAAAGCAGAAGGTAATTATGAAGCTTTACAAAGCATTCCAAAAAATGCATCTCCGGTAAGATTACACAACCGTTGCAAATTAACTGGCCGTCCAAAAGGATATATTCGTTTATTCGGTATTTCACGTATTCAATTCCGTGAAATGGCTTCTAAAGGTTTAATCCCAGGCGTTAAAAAAGCAAGCTGGTAATAATTAATTAAAAGATTTTATTAACTAAATATTGTCAGGGTAGTCCTGATTAATTTAATTTATAATTTTATGACAGATCCAATAGCAGATTATTTGACGCGTTTACGTAACGCTATTCAGGCTGGTCACAAAGTGGTTGAAGTGCCTGCGTCAAATTTGAAGAAAGAACTTACCAAGATCTTGTTTGAACAAGGTTATATCTTGAATTATAAGTTCGAAGAAGATGGTCCTCAAGGAACTATCAAAATAGCTTTAAAATATGACAAAGCTAACAAAGTTAACGCTATCAAGAAATTGGTGCGTGTTTCTACTCCAGGTTTGCGTAAATATGCAAGCCATAAAGATCTCCCACGTGTATTAAACGGTTTGGGTATTGCAATCATTTCTACCTCTAAAGGTGTAATGACAGATAAAGAAGCTCGCGAACTAAATGTTGGCGGTGAAGTATTATGTTACGTTTATTAATAGGAGGATAAAGAAATGTCAAGAATTGGAAAATTACCTATCAATATACCAGCAGGTGTTACAGTTACTGTAGGTGCTGGAAACGAAGTAGTCGTAAAAGGTCCAAAGGGAGAACTAAAACAAGTAGTTAATCCTATCATCAACGTAGAAGTTAATGGTAACGAAGTAGTTCTAACTCGTCCTAACGACGAAAAACAATCTAAAGCTATGCACGGCCTATACCGCGTGTTAGTAAACAACATGGTTGTAGGTGTGTCTCAAGGATACCAAAAAACTTTAGAACTTGTAGGTGTTGGTTACCGTGTTTCTAACCAAGGTCAAGTAATTGAATTCTCTTTAGGTTATACTCACGCTATCTACCTAAGACTTCCTGCAGAAGTTAAAGTTGAAACTAAGAGTGAAAGAAACCAAAACCCACTTGTTATCCTATCAAGCTGCGACAAACAACTTCTAGGTCAAGTATGTGCTAAGATTCGTTCATTCCGTAAACCAGAACCTTACAAAGGTAAAGGTATTAAGTTCGTTGGTGAATATATTCGTAGAAAAGCTGGCAAGTCTGCTGGTGCTAAATAATTAAAAACGTAGAATCATGATTGATAAAATAGCAAGAAGATTGAAAATTAAGGCTGGTGTTCGCGGAAAAATTTCTGGAACAGCCGAAAAGCCACGTATGTCAGTGTTCAAAAGCAACAGCCAGATCTACGTGCAAATTATTGACGATACCGCAGCAAACGGTGGTAAAACTTTAGTTGCTGAATCATCTTTAGCAATCAAAGAAAAAATGACCAAAACCGAAAAATCTGCAAAAGTTGGTGAACTAATCGCTAAGAAAGCTCTTGCAGCTGGTATCGAAACTGTGGTATTTGACCGTAACGGTTTCCTATATCACGGTAGAGTTAAACAATTGGCAGAAGCCGCTCGTAACGCAGGACTTAAATTCTAAGTATTATGGCAGGAAAAAACAATACAGTTAGATTAACAAACGAAAGTGAGTTAAAAGATAGATTAGTAGCAATTAACCGTGTTACTAAGGTTACAAAAGGTGGTCGTACCTTTACCTTTGCAGCTATCGTTGTTGTAGGTAACGAAGATGGCTTAGTAGGTTGGGGCTTAGGCAAAGCTGGTGAAGTAACCGCTGCCATTGCTAAAGGCGTAGAAATGGCTAAAAAGAACCTAATCAAAGTTCCTGTATTAAAAGGAACTATCCCTCACGAACAATCAGCTCGTTTCAGTGGTTCAGAAGTTTTCATTAAACCTGCAACAACTGGTACCGGTGTTAAAGCTGGTGGTGCGATGCGTGCTGTTCTTGAAAGCGTTGGTATTACTGACGTGTTAGCTAAGTCTAAAGGTTCTTCTAACCCTCATAACTTAGTTAAAGCTACTATCAAAGCTTTATCTGAATTAAGAGATGCTTACACTGTGGCTCAAAATCGTGGTGTTTCATTAGAAAAAGTATTCACAGGTAAATAAATACGACTATGGCAACAATAAAAATTAAACAAGTTAAAAGCCGTATTTCAGCTCCTAAAGATCAAAAATTGACTTTAGATGCACTTGGCTTAACAAAATTGAATGCAGTGGTAGAAAAAGAAGCAACTCCTCAAATTTTGGGTATGGTGCGTAAAGTTAAACACCTAGTTCAAGTGGTAGAATAATTCTTTTTATTAACTCTTTAAATAAAAGAAAAAATGAATTTAAGTAATTTGAAACCTGCAGAAGGTTCTGTAAAAACACGTAAGAGAATAGGTCGTGGTCCAGGCTCTGGCTTAGGTGGTACTTCTACCCGTGGTCACAAAGGTGCTAAATCACGCTCTGGTTACTCAAGAAAGATTGGTTTTGAAGGTGGTCAAATGCCTATGCAACGTCGTTTGCCTAAATTTGGCTTCAAAAATATTAATCGTGTAGAGTACAAAGCAATCGGTTTATCTACTTTACAAGAATTAGCTGACGCTAAACAATTAACAAAAATCTCTGTTGCTGATCTAGTAGAAGCAGGATTCGTTTCTTCTAAACGTCTAGTTAAGATTCTTGCAAAAGGCGAATTAACTGCTAAATTAGAAGTATCTGCTCACGCTTTCTCAAAAGCTGCTATTGAAGCTATTGAAAAAGTAGGTGGTTCTGCAGTAACATTATAATCTAAAATTTTTGTATGAAAAGATTCATTCAAACCATACAAAACATTTTCAAAATAGAGGAGTTACGCTCTCGTCTTGCTATCACATTCCTTTTGGTTGTGATATATAGATTTGGGTCATTTGTGGCACTTCCTGGCATTGATGCAACTCAATTAGCTGGTCTTTCTCAACAAACAGAAGGCGGTCTAATGATGTTGTTAGATATGTTCTCTGGGGGTGCATTCTCAAATGCCTCTATTTTTGCACTTGGTATTATGCCTTATATTACAGCATCTATCGTAGTGCAATTGTTAGGTATGGCTATCCCTTATTTTAGAAAATTACAACAAGACGGTGAAAGTGGTCGTAACAAACTAAACCAAATCACACGTTACTTAACTGTTGTAGTTTTAATTGTACAAGGTGCAGCATATTTAGCTAACTTACGTATGCAACTAGGTTCAGTTGTTCCTGAAGGTGCATTCTTCTTGTTCTCTTCTATCGTAATCTTAGCTGCTGGTAGTATGTTCGTACTTTGGTTAGGTGAAAGAATCACAGAGAGAGGTATCGGTAATGGTGTTTCATTCATCATCTTAGTCGGTATTATCGCTCGCCTTCCTCAAGCATTAATCGGCGAATTCGCTTCACGTTTATCAGATGCTGCAGGTGGTCTTGTGATGTTCTTAGCCGAACTAGTTTTACTATTGTTAGTTATATGTGGTTCTATCCTTCTAGTTCAAGGTACTCGTAGAATCCCAGTGCAATATGCAAAACAAGTAATAGGTAATAGACAATATGGTGGTGTTTACCAATTCATTCCATTAAAAGTGAATGCTGCAGGTGTAATGCCTATCATCTTTGCTCAAGCTATTATGTTTATCCCAGCTTCTGTTGCAGGTTTATTTACAGCAGATGGCGAGGTAAGCAACTTTGCACTTGCTATGATGGATGTTAATGGTTTCTGGTACAACCTTGTGTTCTTCTTGTTAATCATTGCATTTACATATTTCTATACAGCGGTAACAATCAACCCAACTCAAATGGCAGAACATTTAAAATTAAATAATGGTTTCATTCCAGGAGTAAAACCAGGTAAAAAGACTGCAGAGTATCTTGATACTGTAATGTCTCGTATTACATTACCAGGTTCTATCTTCTTAGGTATTGTAGCTATTATGCCTGCTTTCGCAGGGTTGTTAGGTATTAGCCAATCATTCGCACAATTCTTTGGTGGTACATCACTACTAATTATGGTGGGTGTGGTTCTAGATACTCTACAACAAATAGAGAGTCATTTGTTGATGCGTCACTATGACGGCTTAATGGAAAGCGGTAAAATTAAAGGAAGACACGGCTCTTTAGCTGCATATTAATAGAATATGATTTATCTTAAGACGCCAGAAGAAATAGCTCTGCTTAGAGCAAGCAATCAGTTAGTGGGTAAAACTTTAGCTGAAGTAGCTAAGCATATCAGAGTGGGTGTTACCACTCTGGAGCTTGACAAAATAGCTGAAGATTTTATCCGTTCTAACGGTGCTGTTCCTGGTTTCTTAGGTTACGGCGGATTCCCTAATACTTTATGTGTTTCAGTCAATGATCAAGTAGTTCACGGCATTCCTTCAAACTATGCTCTTAAAGAGGGTGATATAGTGTCTGTAGACTGCGGTGTGTTACAAAATGGTTACTACGGAGACTCTGCTTACACCTTTTGTGTAGGTAAAGTTGATGAAAAAGTAAAAAAATTGCTGAAAATTACAAAAGAATCACTATCTTTGGGGATTGATTCGGCGCAACACGGAAATCGCGTAGGTGATATCGGTTATGCTATACAAAAACACTGCCAAGCTGCAGGGTTTTCTGTCGTACGTAAACTTGTGGGTCATGGGGTAGGTAAAAACCTTCATGAGGACCCAGAAGTGCCTAATTTTGGTAAAAGAGGTCAGGGCGTACTACTTAAAGAAGGTATGGTGATTGCTATAGAACCTATGATAAACATGGGTAACAGAGATGTGGTTCAAGAGAAAGATGGTTGGACTATTCGCACAATTGATAGAAAACCTTCTGCTCACTTTGAACACACTATTGCTATTCGTAAGGGTAAAGCTGAGATATTATCAACATTCGATTATATAGAAGAAGTTTTAAATTCAAAATAATGGCAAAACAAGCAGCTATTGAACAAGACGGAACTATAGTAGAAGCTCTTTCTAATGCAATGTTCCGTGTAGAGTTAGAGAACGGTCACGAAATTACCGCACATATCTCTGGCAAAATGCGTATGCACTATATTCGTATTTTACCTGGAGATAAAGTGAAAGTGGAAATGTCTCCATATGATTTAACAAAGGGACGTATTTCATTCAGATACAAATAATTAAATTATATATAGCATGAAAGTCAAAGCATCAATCAAAAAACGTTCTGACGAATGTCAAATCGTTAGAAGAAAAGGACGTCTTTACGTAATTAATAAAAAGAATCCTAAAGAAAAACAACGTCAAGGTTAATTTTTTAAATATTTATAAATAGTTTATGGCTATAAGAATTGCAGGAGTAGATTTACCTCAAAATAAGAGAGGTGAAATAGGTTTAACCTATATCTACGGAATAGGAAGAAGCAGTGCTAATAAAATATTAGCTGAAGCTGGAATTGACAAAGACATCAAGGTAAAAGACTGGACAGATGATCAAGCATCAAAAATCCGTGATATCATTGGTGCAGAGTTCAAAGTAGAGGGCGATTTACGCTCTGAAGTACAACTTAACATCAAACGCTTGATGGATATAGGTTGCTATCGTGGTATTCGTCACCGTATTGGTTTACCATTACGTGGTCAAAGTACTAAAAACAACGCTCGTACTCGCAAGGGTAAAAAGAAAACTGTTGCTAACAAGAAAAAAGCAACTAAATAATTAATTTGTCAAATCCGTTAAAAAGTAAGAAAACATGGCAAAGAAAACTGCTGCTACCAAAAAAAGAGTAGTGAAAATAGACGGAACAGGTCAAGCACACGTTTATTCGTCTTTCAATAATATTATTGTAACTATTACCAACGCAGAAGGTCAAGTAATTTCTTGGTCATCAGCTGGTAAAATGGGCTTCCGTGGTTCTAAAAAGAACACCCCTTACGCAGCTCAAATGGCTGCACAAGATTGTGCTAAAGTAGCTTACGATCTTGGTTTACGCAAAGTTAAAGCATATGTAAAAGGTCCAGGTAACGGACGTGAATCTGCTATCAGAACTATCCACGGTGCTGGTATCGAAGTAACAGAAATCGTAGACGTTACTCCACTACCACACAATGGTTGTCGTCCTCCAAAAAGAAGAAGAGTATAATATTAATTTACAACATTAAATTTAAAGAAAATGGCAAGATATATTGGACCTAAATCAAGAATAGCTCGTAAATTTGGTGAACCTATTTTCGGAGCTGATAAAGTGTTGTCTAAGAAAAATTATGCTCCAGGCCAACACGGTAACTCTCGCAAGAGAAAAACTTCTGAATACGGTATTCAGTTAAAAGAAAAACAAAAAGCTAAATATACCTATGGTGTTTTAGAAAAACAATTCTCAAACTTGTTTGATAAAGCTACTCGTACCAAAGGTATTACAGGTGAAGTGCTTTTACAACTTCTAGAATCTCGTTTAGATAACGTAGTATTCCGTTTAGGCTTTGCTCGCACTCGTGCTGCAGCTCGCCAACTTGTAAGTCACAAACACATTGTAGTAAATGGTCAAGTGGTTAATATTCCTTCATTCCAAGTAAAAGCTGGTGACGTAGTAGGTGTTCGCGAAAAATCTAAATCATTAGAAGTAATCGCAGATTCACTAAGCGGTTTCAACCACAGTAAATATGCTTGGATAGAATTCGATTCAGCATCTATGGCAGGTAAATTCCTTCACATGCCAGAAAGATCTGACATTCCTGAAAACATTAAGGAACAATTAATCGTCGAACTTTACTCTAAAAATTAATTTTGAATTATGCCTTTATTACCATTTCAAAAACCAGAGCAAGTCATCATGCTTGAAGCAAATGCGTTCCACGGAAAATTTGAATTCCGTCCATTGGAACCAGGCTTTGGTGTTACTATCGGTAATGCTCTTCGCCGCATTTTGCTTTCATCATTAGAAGGCTTTGCTATCACCTCTATTAAAATAGATGGTGTAGAACATGAGTTTGCAACTATCCCAGGTGTAACAGAAGATGTAACTAACATCATCTTAGCACTTAAACAAGTTCGTTTCAAACAAATTGTTGATGGTGCAGACACAGAAACTGTAGTTATTGACATAACAGATACAACCACATTTAAAGCTGGTAATATAGGAAAGCAGTTGAAGAATTTTGAAGTTTTAAATCCAGATTTATTAATCTGTACTTTAGAGCCTACAACTCGCGTTCGTATGGAATTAACTATAAATAAAGGACGTGGTTATGTTCCTGCAGAAGAGAATAGACTTCCAAATCAAGCTGTGAACGTAATTCCAATTGATTCAATCTATACCCCAATAGTAAACGTGAAGTATGCTTCTGAGAACTTCCGTGTGGAACAAAAAACTGACTATGAAAAGTTAACTATCGAAATTGATACCGATGGTTCTATTCATCCAAAAGATGCTTTAAAAGAAGCAGCTAAAATTTTAATCCACCACTTTATGTTGTTCTCTGACGAAAAAATTACTATTGATTTAGATAATTTAGATGGAGAAGAAGACTTCGATGAAGATGCACTTCATATGCGTCAGTTATTGAAAACTAAATTAACAGATTTAGATCTTTCAGTACGTGCATTGAACTGCTTAAAATCTGCAGAAGTAGAAACTCTAGCTGAACTTGTATCATTCAATCGTAATGATTTGTTGAAGTTCCGTAACTTTGGTAAAAAATCTTTAGTCGAATTAGATGAAAAACTAGAAAGCTTAAATCTATCATTCGGCATGGATATTTCAAAATATAAATTAGATAAAGAGTAATAACGATGAGACACAATAAAAAATTCAATCACTTAGGTAGAAAAACTGCTCACAGAGACGCAATGTTATCTAATATGGCAGTATCTCTTATTCAACATAAGAAAATCACTACCACTTTAGCAAAAGCTAAAGAATTACGTAAATTCATAGAACCACTTATCACTAAAGCTAAAGACGATACCACAAACTCACGTCGTATGGTATTCTCTCAACTTCAAAACAAAGAAGCTGTTAGCCTACTATTCGGTGAAATCGCTCAACGCATCGGTGACCGTCCAGGTGGTTACACACGTATCCTTAAAACTGGTTTCCGTTTAGGTGACGCTGCTCAAATGTGCTTTATTGAGCTAGTTGACTACAACGAAAACTTACTTAAAGATGCTGCTCCTAAGAAAAAATCTAGAACACGTCGTTCTTCTAAAAAAGCAGCTGAAGTTGTTGAAGCAGCTCCAGTGGCAGAAGCAGAAGCATCTGAATCAGCAGAATAATTTTATTCTACATAATGAAAAAAATGGGCGAGATTTCTCGTCCATTTTTTTGTATTTATTCTATAAAATATTGTAATTTGTTGTAGTTTTGTGGCGATATAGTAATGTTTATTGTTTACCCTAAATTGATATGAGATTTGTATTTTTCTTTCTATTTTAGCTGAAAGTGTTGGTTCCATACCTGAGTTAAACATTGTGTTTTTTATAAGCTGTTGAGTTATCGTGCTTCCGCCATGAGCGTTTCTTCTGTCAAAAATATATTGGAAAACTGCTTTTGTTGTTCTTTTTATATCAATGCCGTTATGCGAGCGGAATCGCTCATCCTCAATGGAAATGAAAGCCTCCTGCATTGTTTTGGGGACTTTATTAAGCAGAACCCAATATCTGTTTTGATTTCCTGCAACTTTTTCATATTCCTGATATTCGCCCTCATCATCAGTATAGCAGACTGCGCTTGTAAGGGCAAGATTCAAATCCTCAATATCAAGT
>ERZ808048.54-NODE-54-length-24464-cov-4.522984_pt1 | contig 24464 bp, 31 predicted proteins | sample MGYA00380197_ERZ808048 | MGnify/ENA primary metagenome ERZ808048 (study PRJEB31490, sample SAMN06133377) | cow dung metagenome | isolation source: M1 | host: cow | place: China: Chengdu | collected 2015-05 ... | reverse complement strand
ATAAGAGTTTCTGTAAAGAAAAGATGCAGAACAGCAGCGAGAACTGCTGTTCCAGCCAGTACGCCTGCTGAGTTTAGAACAGTTTTACGGTTAATCCATGCAGGTTTATTCATATTTCTCCTCGTTTTTTCGTAAATACATATTTGAATCCGAAATATTAAGAGAGTATCTGCATGATTCTGCGGCAGTAAATGAAATCCGCAGACCTGACCTTTATCTGATTTATTCTGCGATTTTTGCGCCGCAGTTTCCGCAGAACTTCATGTCGCAAGCAACTTCAGTTCCGCAGTTTGGACAAACCTTTCCTGCAGGTCCTTTGACTTCAGAAAGCTCAGCTTCTTTTTTGAGAATCCTTTCCTGAACATCTAATAGTTTAACTCCATTATCTCCGAATACTTCAACTCCTTTTTCTGCCACTGACAATCGTCCGATTGCGGCATAGATTTCAGTCTCCTCGCGTTTTAGGTCATTTAATTCCGACTGGAGCTGGACTGCTTTCACATTTTTCTTAACGCCTTCCATCTCGGATTTGGCGGTTGCTTTTAAATCGTCAAAGAATCCCATGCGGAATTATTTGGAAACCATGAGTTAAGATGTTTGTGATAAGTAAAATTCAGAAAAAGAAAGGCCAAGGCCGGGGGTCGAACCCGGGTCTAAAGATCCACAGTCTTAAAGGATGTCCAGCTACCCTACCTTAGCATGATACATTTCGGCATATCGCCAAAATACTCTATAACATATGATGTACTAGAATATTAACATATCTCTTGACATGCCCCAGTCTCTTTAATACCAAGTATCACCAATGTATAAGCAGTATTCATCTTCGGCAGATATTCTGCCGGAAAGAGGGGGATTATACATAATGGCAGAACATTTACGAACACCGATTGTCTGTGTCTTAGGACACGTAGACCACGGTAAAACATCACTTCTCGACCGGATTCGCGGCTCAAAAGTCACCGCTGGAGAAGCAGGAGCTATCACCCAGCACATCGGTGCAACCCTTATTCCGCTTGATTCCATTGTCAAACTCAACGGAGATTTAGGCAAAATCAAGACCAATGTGCCGGGACTTCTCTTCATCGACACTCCGGGACACCATGCATTTACAACTCTTCGCGCACGCGGAGGTGCGCTTGCAGATATCGCAATCCTTGTTGTCGATGTAAATGAGGGATTCAAGCAGCAGACAATCGAGGCACTGCAGATTTTAAGAAACTGTAAAACTCCGTTTGTCATCGCCGCAACCAAGCTCGATAAGATTCCAGGATGGAGACAGACTCCGAATGCATCCTTCATGAAGACCTTCAAGAACCAGAGCGAACGCGTCCAGATGGACTGCGAGACCAAGGTTTACGAGCTTGTCGGAAAGCTTGCCGAGATGGGATTCAACTCCGAGCGTTTCGACCGCGTCTCCGACTTCCAGAGAAACCTCGTCATCGTTCCTGTCAGCAGTATGACAGGCGAAGGCATTGGAGATCTCTTAATGGTCATGATTGGTCTTGCTCAGAGATTCTTAACTGAAGGTCTCAAGACCACTGTAGAAGGTCCTGGTGTTGGAACTGTTCTCGAGGTCAAGGAAGAGAAAGGTCTTGGAACGACATTAGATGTCATTCTCTATGACGGTATCATCAACATCGGAGATGAGATTGGAATAGCCACCGCGGACGGTGCGATGTCGACAAAGGTCAGAGCACTGCTTCAGCCGCGTCCGAACCAGGAAATTTTAATCGAGGACAAGTTCCAGAGAGTAAAGTCCGTTGTCGCGGCCGCTGGTGTTAAGATTACTGCACCAAATCTTGCAGGTGTTGTTGCCGGTTCTCCAATCCGTGTGATTCGCGGAAACAAGGATGAGGTCCTTGCAAAGATTGAGGATGAGATGCAGGAGATTAACGTCAAGTTCTCCGAGGTTGGAATCTCTGTTCGTGCTGATACCATCGGCGCACTCGAAGCTCTTTCCAAGGAGTTAGAGGAGAAGGGCATTCCAATTATGAGAGCGGATGTCGGTCCTCTCTCCCGCCGTGATTTAATCGAGATTGGTGTCATGAAGGAAGACAACTTCAAGACTGCACTTCTCTTCAACGTCCCGATGCTTCCGGATGCAGAAGCAATGGTGAACGAAGGCGAAAGCGATGTCAAGATTTTCTCCAACCGTGTCATCTACAAATTAATCGATGACTACATCGAGTGGCGCGACGAACTTGAGCGCGCTAAGGAAGCAAAGCGTTTCGAGACCGTTGTCCTTCCTGCAAAGATTACTCTGCTTCCGGACTGTGTCTTCCGCCAGAGCGGACCTGCGGTTGTTGGTGTGCGCGTGCTTGGCGGAACTCTTCGCCCGAGAGTTGATGTTATGACGCGCGAGGGTAAAATTGTCGGCGAGGTCAAGCAGATTAAGCTGAACAAGGAAAATGTCTCTGAAGCAAAGGAAGGAGCAGAAGTTGCTGTTTCCATCGACGGAGTTACAATCGGACGCCAGATTGACGTTGGAGATGTGTTATACGTCGCCGTTCCGGAACGCCATGTCAAGGTATTAGAGACCGAGATGATTAAATCCCTCAATGCAGGAACAGTTGAAGCACTCGAAGAGTACGTTGCTCTGCATCGCAGAACACAGCCCTTCTGGGGAAAGTAGTATAAATAAGTTGGAACCAATAATATAGGTACTTCGGAATCGCAAATAGATATCGAGGAGATGTAATAATAATGGCAGATTTAAAAGTCGTCCTTTCTGACCCACAGACCGGAAAGGCATACAACATCGATGCAACCGGCGCAGCCGCAGGTGCAATCATCGGAAAGACTATCGGAACTGAAATCGACGGAACTCCGTTCGGACTTGCAGGATACAAGATCACCATCACCGGTGGATCCGACAAGACCGGAACTCCGGCACGTGCAGACCTTCCGGGCAACGGAAAGAGAAGACTCCTTCTCTCCGACGGCTTTGGTTTCCACTCCGACCACAACGGTCAGAGAAGAAGAAAGACCCAGCGCGGCTCCGAAATCGCACCGGACTTCGTTCAGGTCAACGCAAAGATTACTGCATACGGCGAGAAGACCCTTGCAGAAATCTTCGGCGGCGAAGAGCCAGCAGCAGAATAAATATCTCCCACATATTTAATTCGCCCATATCAACCCGCGGCACCTCACGAGCGGTCGCTTTAGATTCGCTCTGAGAGATATGGGCCTCAATTTTTTTTGCTGTTTTTTAAAAATTAGAAGTGTTTGGTTTTTCTGATTTTGTTTTGAAAGTCTATTCTTTGTCTTTTACCGGGTAAAAAAAAGACTAAGATATTTCCCAATTACTCTTTCGAGAACAACCCGACAATTGACAGCAGGATTCCAACAAAAGAACATCCAAGTCCTAAGAGCTCGAATAATCCCTCGCCGGAGATGGTGCCTACATAAGTCATATTGAATCCGAAAAGAATCAGTGCGATTCCAAACAGTATTTTCTTCATAAATTATAATTCCTTGTAGAACGGGATAATATCTTCGAAGTGTCCGTCTTTCATATAGAATCCTCCGGGAATTGTTCCAAGCGGAGTGAATCCGAGTTTTGTATAGAGACGAACTGCACGCTCATTTGTTTTTACAACCGCATTGAACTGCAGGATTCTAAATCCAAGCTCCTTTGCTGTCTCAAGTGAGTCGCGGACAAGGCACTCGCCTACACCTTTTCCGCGTGCAGCAGAAGAAACACCGTAGCTTGCGTTTGCGATATGCCCGCAGCGTCCGACATTATTCGGGTGGAGAATATAGAGACCTAGAATTTTTCCATCCTCTTCAGCTACAGCAGTTCTGCTCTGCATTCTGAAAAACTCCGAGGCAGACATCGCATCAAGCGGAATGTCCTGCGGAAATGAAGTTCCTTCGTTTACAATCTCATTCCAGATTATCGTTATTGCCTGCAAATCCCGCTCTTCATACGGACGTACAGTGATACTCATAGAGTAATATAGGCAATTCCCAATATTTATTATCTGACAGTCCCCATTTCTAGATATGGGGAATATCTGTCCGATAACCAAGGAACGCTGTATGGGAAAGGCCTGTAAATTCTGGAGGGCTGACGCAAAATACGATAAAAAAGCGGATACTATCTATGAACTCTCAACAGGCGAATGCCTTGTTATAAGGGTTGCAAATCACATTCTTGCAAAATAAAAGGGGTTATTCAACCCCTACAATAATTTCCCCTTCGGCGTTTACTCCGATTACTTTTTCTCCCGCTTCTCTGAGCGCTTTTATGTAAGTGATAACCTCTTCTGTAATTCTCTCACCAGGGCAGATGAACGGAATTCCAGGCGGGTACGGGATAATTGATGAAGCACAGATTCTTCCAGCTCCTTTTTCGAGAGGGACTCTCTCCTTCTTCGATGGAACTGCACAAAGCTCGAAGCGTGCTTCAAGAACTGCAGGCGGTGTCTGCTTCTTTCCCTCAACCTTTGGTCTGCTTTCTGCAATCTCTTTGAGCGCTTCAAGCAGGCGTTTCATGTGCTCTTTGGTGTTGCCGATTCCTGTCATGCACATTAAGATGTTTCCTGTTGTAAGCTCTGCATAGATTCCCTTCTCCATTAAGAGATGCTCAAGCTCAGAGCCGGAAAGCCCGTAAGCACTCATGTCGAGGTTAATTTTTGTAAAGTCAAGCTTCTCGTTTCTGATAACTTCAAGGCCTTCAATCTTCTTTGCTTCCTCGTAGAAGTAGACAAGTGCATCATGCCAGGCAGTAAAGGCCTCTTCTTTGTGGTTCTTGATGATGTCTGCGTTGATGTCAAGAGAGCCCATCAGAATATAGGACGGGCTTGTGGACTGAATCATCTGGAGTTTGTCCTCTAAGACATAGTGGTCTAAGGTATCTGAGTTGAAAGTAAGTGCCGCACTCTGGGTGAAGGAGGCAAGTGTTTTGTGGATTGAGTTTACTGCAACGTCTGCTCCCTGCTCTTCGGCAGATTTCGGCATATCAGAAAATCCGCAGTCGCTGAAGAACTTCAGGTGAGCACCGTGAGCCTGGTCAACAATCAGAATCTTGCCGCGAGAGTGGACAATCTCTGCAATCTTTTTGATATCAGAACAGATTCCGTAGTAGTTTGGAGATGGCAGAATGACTGCTGATGCATCAGGATTCTCATCAAGACAGCGGGTGATTTCATCAGCCGTAATCTCTCCTGAGATTCCGTACTCCTCAATCATCTCCGGGTATGCATAGACAGGCTGAATGTCTGCTAAGAGCAAAGCATTGTAGATTGCTTTGTGACTGTTTCTTGCCATCACAAGCTTTCCGCCCTTTGGAACGCTTGCCATAATCGCGGCGATAACGCCTCCTGATGTTCCATTGACAAGCATGTACGCCCGTTTTACTCCGTAGAGTTTAGCATACTCTTCCTGAGCGGCTTTTAAGATTCCTTCGGTCTGGAATAGATTGTCTGCACCGATGATTTCTGTGATGTCGCAGTCCATCATCTTATCCAGAAACTCGGTGTATCCGTATTTTCTGTAAATTGCCGAGCCTTTGTGTCCCGGCATGTGGAAGGAGACCGTCTTTTTGTCCGCATGGGATGTCAGGAAGTTGATAATCGGGCGTTCAGTCATAATTTATGTTTGAACCTCTCAGGGGATATAATATTTGAACAGTCTAATCTGTCTTAACTCAATATTTATCCCCTTGAGGCGACAACATATATTCAATGAGACAGATTGCCCTGTATGGAAAAGGCGGAATTGGGAAATCCACCACATCGGCAAATCTCTCGGCGGCATTTTCTGAGAAGAATTTAAGCGTCATGCAGATTGGATGCGACCCGAAGCATGACAGTACAAGAATGCTCATGCATGGAAGATGGATTCCAACAGTACTTGAGCAGATGTACGAAAAAAAGGACATCAAAGAAGAGGATATCATCTTTGAAGGCTTCGGCGGAGTGCGCTGTGTTGAAGCAGGCGGTCCTGAGCCTGGAATCGGCTGTGCAGGACGGGGAATTATTGCGACCTTCCAGCTTTTGGAAAAGATGAAGGCACTTTTTGGTGATGTTGTGGTCTACGATGTCTTAGGAGATGTTGTCTGCGGAGGTTTTGCTCTTCCGATGCGTGACGGATACGCAGAAGAAGTTTACCTTGTAACATCCGGGGAGCTGATGAGTCTTTATGCCGCAAACAACATCAGCAAGGCTGTAGCCAGGCTTTCGGGCAGAAGTTCTGCGAAATGCAAACTTGGCGGTGTCATCTGCAATGCCAAAAATATGGATAATGAATATGAACTCGTAAAGGAGTTCGCAGAAAGAATCGGTTCGAAGCTGATTTGCTACATCCCAAGAAGCAAATCGGTGCAGGCAGCGGAAGTAAACCGCATGACGGTAATCGAGCATGACCCAACTTCAGAACAGGCTGATGTTTACCGTAAGTGTGCGGATTCGATTCTAAATAATACAGATTTCAGAATACCAACCCCGTTATCACTCGAAGAGCTGGAAGACCTTGCAAGAAAGTATCTCTGAAAAAAGACTTGGCGGCTGTGCGCTTGGCGGTTCGCTTGCTGTAACATCATTCATACGTGATGGTATAACTATAATCCACTCGCCTCAGGGCTGTGCTCATCAGATGTTTTCCGCTTACCATGCGATGGCTGCAGACTCTGATTCTTTCAGCATTCCAAAGGTAATTGTCTCAAACATCACAAACCGCGAGGTAATCTTTGGAGGAGAAGAGGCTCTTCTCGAAGCACTCGACCGTGCCGATGCAGAAAATCCGGCTCTCATCTCGGTTGTTACCTCCTGCGTTCCGGAAACTATCGGTGATGATGTGGAAGGAGTATGTGCATCACATGCGGCGGCGGATAAAATTGTCTATGTTCCGGCGTCAGGTTTTCTTGGAGGGTCTTCTCAGGATGGGGAAAATATTGCGCTAATCAGCATCTCCAAACGTGCATGTCCTGCCGAAGTTGTTCCAAGGACTGCTGTGATTATCGGTGAGAAGAATCTTGAGTCCGAAGTGGAGGAGAATTACGCTGAGGTGTGCCGTCTCCTCTCCCGTCTTGGAATCACTGTATCTCTTCGTTTCTGCAGAAACATTTCTGCAGCAGATATTGGGCTTCTTGGAACTGCTGATTTCTTTATCATTCGCGACGAGCGTGTGGAAGAAGCAGGAGTTGATATTGCAAATCGTTTTGGAAGGCCGTATGTTTCATCATTCCCTAAAGGACTTTCCGGCTGTGTATCTTTCATTCGTGAGGCTGGTTTGGCATGCGGGATTTCCGAGGCAGAAATTATGGAGGCAGTCTCAGCCGAGGAGGCATATCAGGAAGAGCAGCTTTCAATCTTCAGGGAGCTTTCAGGAATGAAGGTCTCTCTTGGTTTCGAACCGTTTGCAGGATGTCATGCTGTTGCCCGCGAGGCGATTGAGCGTCTTGGAATCGTTGAGGATGCGGGTGGTATGGAAATCAAACTGCCTTTCTATCTGCCTGTTGGTTTGTCTGGTGTTTTGAAGATGCTTTATCTTTGGAGGAGGGAGAAGAGAAGATGACGTCCTGTATGGAAAATCCTGTGATGCCGTGTGCGATGACTGGTGCCTGCGCTGTTCTTTCTGGCTTTAAAGGCTTGGCGGTTGTTGTTCACGGGTCATCCGGGTGCTATTATTATCCAAGATCAATTCTTCGGGCACAGCTTTATTCGACTTATCTTTTGGAGTCGGAGATTGTTTTTGGAACTGTTGACCGTCTGCATGAAGTGGTTTCATCTCTTGAGGCGGAGGGAAAGCCTGTTGCTGTTGTAAATACATGTATCCCTGCTTTAACCGGCGAGGATTTGGCAAATGCTTTCGAGGGGACAAATGCTGTGTTTGTGGATTCTCCGGGTTTTTCCGGAAATGCGGAGGCAGGAGTGAAAGCGGCATACTCTGCTTTGGACATTAGTACTGCGGATGTTTCTGCTGTAAATGTTGACGGCGTGTGCGGGCTTGACCTTTTTGCACGCGGAAATCTTCATGAGGCACGCCGTATGCTCTCAGTGCTCGGTATTCCTGTTCGCTTATCGCTTGCCGCAGATTCCTATTCGAAACTGAAAGACGGTGCGGCACCGTTTTCAGTTTCGGTGAATCCTGCATGGGATTCCGGAGTTGGAGAAAGCCTTGGCTCTTTCCTGTTTTTGGATATCAAAGATACGATGTCTGCTCTTGAAAAACGCTTCCCTGATGCAGATTATGCGGCTCTTGAAGATGAGTGGAAGAAGGCGGATGAGACTATGTTCTACTATGCGGATAAGTATCTGAGAAAGTACACTCCGCCTGTTTCGGCTGTTGCGGGACAGGGAAGTTACTGCCGCTTTGCTGAGGCGATGCTTACCAGGTATTTCGGCTCAGACATTGCTGTGTCTCTTCCACGCGAAGAGGTTACTGACTTTACAGAGATTTCAGAGAGGATTTCTTCTGCCGAGCCTGATTTGATTCTCGGCTCAACGTTTGAGGCTTCTGTTTATGATGCGGCATTTTTCGGTATTACGCATCCTGACAGAAGCAGGATTTCGATGTCTGCCCGTGCGGTTTCTGGTGTAGAAGGCGGGGTTATGTTTATGGAAGGGGTTTTGAATGCGCTGATGGATTACCAGAAACGGTGATTCGGTATCATATGAAAAACCTTATAGTACTTGTTAATCCAAAATTATAGGTATGGCACTTACTTTAGATTCAACTATCGCCGACCTTCTCCGTGAGAAGCCGGAAAGCGCAGCAGTCCTCCAGAGCTTCGGCATGGGATGCCTTGGATGCGCAATCGCAAACAACGAAACCATCCGCGAAGCAGCAATGGTTCACGGAATTCCATTAGAAGAGCTTGCAGCAAAGCTCGGTTTCTAAATACCCCTCAATTTTTCTTTTCTGTAACTTTCTATACAGCCTGTTCTTCGTTTATCATTCCAGGCAAAACTCCCTCAAAGGTAACATCTTTTAAATCTCGAGATAAACTATAGAATAGTTATGGCCTACACTCCTCCAAAAGCCGCGGATAAACCAGATATTCAGGCCGCAGTCCTGCCTCAAATAGACGAAGAACGGGCAAAAGAGCTTACCCGTGAGTGGATTGAATCAAATAACCTGCCTCCAAAGAAACAGTCATACAGAATTGGAAAAGCAGTTATGGTCTACTATCCGTTCTGGGAATTTATACGCGAAGACGGCTCTAAGATAAAGACATTGTACCGTCCGGCATGCGGAACGCTCATGACGGATTTACAGAAAATGAACCGCACGAAATCTCTGACAGAAGATATTCCAGAAAACCTCACCACCCTTCCAATATCGATAAATGCCTCATACTATTACCCTGAAATTCATGGAATACCGCGCGGAGAAAGACTTGTTGCAGTGCCATTCTGGCTTATCAGCTACAAAATAAATAAAAGCATATACATGCTCAAAATCGATGCGGAAACAGGGCTTGTACTCCCGGAGTGGCATCCGTTCAAAGAACAGGTAAACTGGAGAAAAATTGCTCTTGTTGCATTCATCCCGCTTGTATTAATCAGTATGACAGCAATTCTCCTGCATCCGGCACTCTTCATCCTGGATGTGGCTGTTGTAGTATTCCTGGTTTACCAGAGCAGGATGTTTTCTCTCATAAACGAGAAGAAGGAGGGTGGAAATGGTTCTTGAACGCTCAGTAGAGGACAGGATTGTCGAGAGCATGTATCCTGCCCTGATTACAAAAGGGGTTGCAGACAAAAATATTCAGAAATGGTTCACCAAAGGTGTCAAGTCTCCTGATTTAGCAAAGAAAGCCTACATCACAGAAAACTATCTGCTCTACATTCCATTCTGGCGGTTCATTGCTCAGGGAAAGGCTGTCGGATGCGGATACTCCGAGTATCACGAATCAACAGGCAATGTGCTTCGAAACGTCTTCGAGGAGTTGGTTGACGAGGAGTTTGTCTGGACTGAGTGTGCATGTGATACTGGAAAGTATGGAATCCATGAGCTATGGCTCGAACCGGGAGGAGAAGTGCCATATGTTCCAGGAACAGTTGCGGCAATGGATGCCGGAGGTTCTGCAGTTGATGCAAGTACCAGAGGCCGTGAAGCAGTTCACGAGATGATTCGGCAGAAGATGGTAAAGCGCATCGAAAACGTCACGCTTGACAAAACCTTCCTTATCCCGAAGGTCTTCGAACTTGTGTATGCTCCTGTCTGGATTGCGCACTATACCTATGAGGGCGGACATTTTACAGTAATCGTAGACGGTGTTAAAGGAGAAATATTGGGAGGCACTGCTCCTGCAAATCTGACAGCCAGAACACGCTTTATGATTCTCTCCTTTGCGGCAGGAGGTCTTATGATTGGAACGGCTCTTGGAATGATTCTGCACTCAGGCTCTTTTGCAATATCAGAACTCATCCAGCTGATTCTTCTCCTGATGGGAGTTGCGCTATGTATGGCTGCATATCCGGCATTCCGTGCAGGAAAAACATTTGAGGCATCAGGTACGATGAAAAACATCGACCGTCTGCGGCCTTCGCTTCGTGTTCCAAAGCAGCTTACAGACTATGAAATCTTAACCCGCGAAAACAGTATCTTAACATGCCCTGAGTGCGGGGCAAAGGTTGAACAGCCGTGGGGTGAGGTTGTAACGCACTGTGCAGTCTGCAGTAAACTCTTGGATGTTACAGCAGATGAGGTTGAGGTAATCAACTACATGACTGCAAAGCCTGACCTTCTGTCCGTTGCGGCGATGGAGGACAAAAAGCCGGAATACATTCCGTTCTGGAAATTTGAGGCTGAGATTTCAATCTCGGATTACTTAACAGAGGGTGATTCTGAAACAGGCCTTCCGTCGATTGAAGGAAAGCGCAGTTACTATATTTGTGCAGGAGACATCCCGAGATACTTATCAGAGCCCTGGGAGATTGATTTGACTATCAGAAATCCTGAACTCGAAGCGGCAGATGATATTGAGGGCATGATGCCTGTCCTGATTAATAAGAAGACAGCAACAGAACTTTCAGAGTTCCTGTATCTCAGATACGAGACCATGAAGCCTGGAATCCTTCAGGTTCTTCGTTACAACTTTGATGTGACCTCTGCGGAAATTGTTTATATCCCGTACTACAAAGAATCATCCTCATATATCCCGGGAGTTTGATGAAAAAGCATCACGAAATACAGGATACTTTAGAGAGATTCTTCCATCTTCAGGCATTCCGCCCGAATCAGGAGGCGATTATTCAGTCTGTTGTCTCCGGGCATGATGTTTTGGCAGTGATGGCTACCGGAGGCGGCAAATCGCTTTGCTATCAGCTTCCGGCTTTGATGCTTTCCGGGATGACTGTTGTCATCTCTCCGCTTATTGCACTGATGAAGGATCAGGTGGATGCGCTTTTGTCTCAGGGGGTTAATGTCGCGATGCTTAACTCTTCGCTGACTTACGATAGACAGCGGTCTATCGAGGCGGCAGCAATTGCCGGAAAAATCCGTATTCTCTATGTGTCTCCAGAGCGGGCTGTGCAGGCGGACTTTGTTGATATGCTTCAGAAATGCAATGTCTCTCTTTTCGCAGTTGATGAAGCACATTGTATTTCGATGTGGGGTCACCAGTTCCGCCCTGAGTACCGGAGGATTAAGGGACTTCGGGCATTTTTCCCGGGAGTTCCGTTTGCGGCATTTACGGCAACAGCCACCAGGAGAGTTCGGGATGATATCATAAACGAACTGCGCCTTCAAAGCCCGGATGTCTTTATCGGAAACTTTGACCGCCCGAACCTGAGATATGCGGTTTACAAAGAGCCTCACCGTGAAGTCCGCATGAAAAAAATCGCGAGTTATGTCATGGCTCACAGAAATGTTTCAGGAATCATCTACTGTTTCTCGCGAGCGGACACAGAGGAGATGGCTGCATATCTGATGAAATCACACATTATGGCATCTCCCTATCATGCCGGAATGTCTACGAAGGATCGCGCCCGCGTGCAGGAGATGTTTCAGTCAAATACCATCTCTGTAGTCTGTGCGACAATTGCCTTCGGGATGGGGATTGACAAACCTGATGTGCGTTATGTTATCCATGCGCACATGCCAAAGGATTTGGAGTCATACTATCAGGAGACAGGACGCGCGGGACGTGACGGCCTTCCTTCTGACTGTCTTTTGTTCTACTCGGCAGGTGATCGCGCAAAGATGCTTCGCTTAATGGAAAAGGAGACTGATGATTCGAAGATGCCTGCGGTTCGCGAGAGACTCTATCAGCTCTATTTCTACTGCGAGACAAAGGAGTGCAGGAGAAAACTTCTCCTCAAATACTTTGATCAGGAGATGGACAACTGCGGAAACTGTGATAATTGTGCGGCAAAGAAGCGTGCTTCTAGAAAATCTGCGCCGGCAAAAGCCCCTGAACTTCTGCCAAAGGAGATGGAAGAGGAGATTATCTTCGCAGTTGGAGAGCTTGAAGGGATGCTTACCGTTCCTGAGTTTGTTTCATTCTTAATCGGTCTTGACCGCTTAAAGACAAAGACTCTGGGTCTTAGACGGCACAAGAGTTACGGTGTTGCGAAGTATTATCAGAGGTCTGTTGTGACAAACACTGTTGAGAGTTTAATCGAGAGCGGACGTCTTCGAACAGCTGGAGATACAATCAAGAAAGTGTACTCTGGAAAGGGCAGACGTTAATTCATCTCATCTATTTTCCCTGTCATTTAAAGAACCCTAATGTACCATTAGAACTAACATTACCTTGTCTATGGATTCATCATTCACTCACCAATTCCATAGGAGATTTATTACATGTACTTATCTGACACTACCAAGTATCTTATTCACATCAACATCGAAGCAGAGGGGGTGGTTGAGAAAACCGACGTAGTCGGTGCAATCTTCGGTCAGACCGAAGGTCTGCTTGGCGAAGACATGGATTTGCGTGATCTTCAGCGAAGCGGAAGAGTTGGAAGAATTGATGTAACTCTAACTTCCAAACACGGAAAGACCGCGGGCGATTTGTATATCGCTTCATCCCTTGACCGTGCTGAAACAGCGATTCTGGCGGCGGCTCTTGAGACCATTGAGAGAATCGGTCCTTGTGTTTCCCGCATCAGTGTTGAAGGAATCGAGGACCTTCGGGCAATCAAGCGTCGAAAGATTGTCGACCGCGCAAAGGAACTCTTGATGGAGTCCTTTGATGAGGTTGGACTTTCGACGAATGAAATCTTAGCGGAAGTCCGCGAGGCAAGCCGGGTTGTTAAGATTACAGCAATCGGAGATGAACGTCTGCCGGCAGGCCCAACTGTTCTTGAGTCTGATGCAATTATTATTCTTGAAGGAAGGGCTGATGTTTTGAACCTTCTCCGCTGCGGTATTAAGAATACTGTTGCTGTCGAGGGGACTAAGGTTCCGGAGATTGTTGCAGAACTTTCACGTAAGAAGAATACAACTGTGTTCGTTGACGGTGACCGCGGAGGGGATTTAATCTTAAAAGAGCTTTTGCAGGTTGCAGATGTTGACTTTGTTGCCTTCTCCCCGCGGGGAAGAAGTGTTGAGGATATGACGAGAAAAGAAATTATCAAGTCTCTTCGAAACAAAGTCCCGGCAGATGTTGTCCGCGCACAGGTTGCAAAGAATGAGCCTCTTTCTGATCTGGTGTTTGAAATTACAGCTCCTGAAGATGAGGCTGAGCCTGCTGCTCAGTCAGAGCCTGTTATCCCTGAAGCAGTTGAGGAAAAGCCGGAGCCAAAAGAGCCGATTTCTTCAGTCGAGGGGCATGCCGAGTATATGAAAGGGACGGGCCGCGCGCGGGTTCTGAACTCTGATGCAGTGATTCTTGGAGACTATACTATAAAGGAGCTCGAAGATATTCTTCCAAGGCTTGATGATGATGCCGCAGGAATTATTGTTGACTCTTCAGTTGGTCAGAAGTTTGTTGATGCTGCATACAAGAAAGGCATTAAGTACATCGCAGCACGCGAATTCACAGGCATTGTTCACAGACCTGCCGGAATCAGACTGATTCCACTCTGACTTTTTTTGAAAAAAAGAAATATTGTGTCCGCTTGTGCGGATTAGTTCTTCAGGCAGGACAGCAGGTCGTCGCAGCGTGCGTTGATGCGCTTTGCTGCTTCAAGGATTGCGGTTGCTGCATCCTTCTTTGCACCCTGCTTCATTGTAACAAGCATCTCCGGGTCGGAGAACTGGAACTCGATAACGTATTTTGCTACATCCACTTCCTCGTCTAAGAGAAGCTCTTCGACAAGTGCGTTTACGAAGGTGTGTCCTTCACCTTCAAGGACGAGCTGTATTTTTTCCTTTTCAAGCTCAATAATCTTCAGCTTCATTGTGTAGTATTATTTGCTGCTACGAACCTATATTTATTACGGGTTTTCCACCATGCATGATTCTCTATGTCATGGGGTAAACTGCCCAAAGTATTATTATGTCTGAGACACAATATACTAGAGCACTCAGTTTAGTGGAGCAGTACTCGAAAGATACTGCGAGTGTCACCTCTTCGAAAGAAGAGTTATGATGCGGAATTATCTGTAGCAGATGTAGCCAAGCCTGGTATGGCGCAGGGTTGCTAACCCTGTGTCCCTCTGGGACTCGGGGGTTCAAATCCCTCCGTCTGCGCTTATTTTCACGCATAACCACACCCCGGCACTGCATTCGTTTTGAACGGATTAATGTGTAACTTCAGGAACGTATGAAATAAGACGTCCCACTCTCACAACAGAGAGGTAAAACAATGGTTGAAGAGTCAGAATTAAAATATTTTGTGCGGATCATTAACACTGATCTGGACGGTACCCAGCCTGTTCAGCTTGCGCTGACCGGTATTAAGGGAATCGGTCTTCACGCAGCACTTATCATCTCCCGCCGTGCAGGCGTTGACACCCATGCAATCGCAGGTCTCTTAGAAGATGAGCAGGTCGCAGCACTTGAAGAGCAGGTTCTTGCATATGCCGCAACTGTACCAAAATGGATGGTCAACCGCCCCGTAGATGTGTACACTGGTGAAAAGAAACACCTCTATGGCAGCGACCTTGCACTTGCAAAGGAAGATGACATCAACCTCATGAAGAAAATGCGGTGCTACCGTGGTGTTCGTCATGAGAACGGCTTAAAAGTCCGTGGACAGTGCACTAAATCTACCGGCAGATTCGGTAAGATCGTCGGCGTTTCCAAGAGGAAGAAGTAATTAGGTGAGAAAAAATGGGATACCCAGGAAAGAACACTAAAAAGTACTCAACTCCGACACGCCGCTATGAGAAAGCACGTATCGAGACTGAGCGCGTCCTTGCAATCAACTATGGACTTCGTAACAAGCGCGAAATCTGGAGAGCAATTGAAGTTTTAAGAAAGCACCGTGGAGGAGCACGTGAAGTTCTCGCAATGACTTCCTCTATGGGTGAAACCCCGAAGACTGTCGCACGCCGCGAAGAGCTCCTTGGAACCCTTCAGCGCTACGGCATCGTCGGTGCAACCGCTGGAATGGATGACATTCTCAGTTTAAAGGTTGAGGACATCTTAGAACGCCGCCTTCAGACCGTCGTTTACCGCAAGGGTCTTGCACGCAGCATGAAACAGGCACGTCAGCTTATCACTCACGGTCACATCGCAATCGATGGAAAGCGTGTCAGTGTTCCAAGCTACATGGTAACTGTTTCTGAAGAAGCAAACATCGCATACTACGCAACCTCCTCGTTTGTTGATGAAGCAAACGGTGAACGCCAGCGTATCATGAACCAGAGGGCATAACCATGGCAGAAGCAGCTGAAAAATGGGGCATTGCCCACATCTTCGCCTCGTTCAACAACACTATCATCACTGTCACCGACTTATCCGGTGCAGAGACCATCTGCAAGTCCAGCGGTGGTATGGTTGTCAAGCAGGCACGCAATGAATCCTCGCCGTACGCAGCAATGCAGATGGCAATCAACATTGCACAGGCAGCAAAAGACAAAGGAATTACCGGCCTTCACATCCGTGTTCGCGCACCAGGAAACGGCAGACAGCGTTCTCCGGGACCAGGAGCACAGGCAGCAATCCGTGCACTTTCCCGTGCAGGAATCCGTATCGGAAGAATTGAAGACGTGACTCCCGTACCGCACGACTCCATTCGTGTTAAGGGCGGAAGAAGAGGCAGGAGAGTCTGAATGGATCTGGTATTCAGCAGGCTCGATGACTCTGTCGCACGTTTCACTATCCACGGAGCGACCCCTGCATTTGCCAACGCCCTTCGTCGCTCAATGATTGGAGAGGTTCCAACTCTCGCAATCGAAGACATTCGCATCTACGACAACACCAGCGTTCTCTTTGATGAGATTCTCGCACACAGACTTGGTATGATTCCAATCAAGACCGATCTGTCTCAGTACACTCCAAGAGCAGAATGCTCCTGCGGTGGCGTTGGATGTCCGGGATGTACAGTTACCTTCACTCTGAGCGCTGAAGGTCCGAAGATGGTTACTTCCGGAGATCTCATCTCTATGGATCCAAAGACCGTTCCAGTCCTTGACAATATCCCAATCATCAAGCTTTGGGAAGGACAGAAGGTTGTTCTGGAAGCAACTGCTGAAGTCAACTACGGTAAAGAACACGCAAAGTGGGAACCAACTCTCGCATGCGGCTACAAAGAATTCCCGGTTATTACTATTTCCGAGAAATGTGACGGCTGCGGAAAATGCGTTTCCGAGTGTCCACGCGATGTTCTGGAAATTGCCGACGGCAAAGTTTCCATCCGTGTTGTAAACGGTGAGAGCAAAGAAAAGGACTGTTCGATGTGCCGTCTCTGTGAGACTGCATGTATGGACAGCGAAATCGGAGACGAGTCCGCAATCAAGATTGATGCAGATTCTACCAGATTCATCTTTGTTGTAGAAAGCGACGGCTCACTGCCGGTAAAAGAAATCATCGAACGTGCACTGCTGCATATCAAATCAGTATCCACAGACTTAATTGATGCATTACAGGAGGGACTGTAAATGAATAAATCTAACCCCCGCCTCGAATCCTTAATCATGATGCTTAAACGCGCATCTAGAGAGAACGAGGCAAACATCTGGCGCGAGATTGCAGGACGTCTTGAGACCTCCAGCAAGAACCACGCAGAAGTAAATGTCAGTAAGATCAACCGCTACGCAAACGAGAACGAAATCATCATCGTTCCAGGCAAAGTCCTTGCCGCAGGAACCATTGGTGCAGCTGTTAAAGTTGCAGCATTAAACTTCTCCGATGCAGCACGCGAGAAAATCACCGAGGCAAACGGAACCTGCATGACTATCGAAGAGCTCGTTGCAGCAAATCCGAAGGGAAGCCGTGTCAGAATTCTGAGGTGAATTAGAATGGTTACCGTTATTGATGCAGAAAACCTTCTTCTTGGAAGACTCTCCAGTATCGTTGCCACCCGCGTTCTTGCAGGTGAAGAGATTGCAATCATCAACGCTGAGAAAGCAATCGTTTCCGGAAACCGCGCAATGGTCTTAAACGAATACTACGTCAAGCGCGTACGCGGATCCGTCGAAGGCGGTCCGTTCTACCCGAGACGCCCAGACCAGCTCGTTAAGCGTACCATCCGTGGTATGCTTCCGTACAAGACCCGCCCGGGAGCAGCAGCTTTCCGCCGTGTCAAGGCATACGTCGGCGTTCCGTACGAGTTCAAAGACGCAGAAGCAGAAGTCCTTGCAGACGCACACCGCGACAGACTTTCCGGTGCACGCTATGTTGCAGTCGGTGAGATCAGCAAGAACCTTGGAGCAAAGTTCTAAAACAGGTGAATGAAACATGAAAGTAATTAACACCAGTGGAAAGAGAAAGACCGCTATTGCACGCGCAACCTTCCGCGAGGGCAAGGGCAGAGTTCGTATCAACTCCGTACCATTAGAGGTTTACTCCAACGAGATCATCAGAATGAAGATCTCTGAGGCAATTGCACTCGCACCAGGAGCAATCGACAACGTTGATGTTGACATCGAAGTCTCCGGTGGAGGAGTCATGGGTCAGGCAGAGGCAGTTCGTACTGCACTCGGCCGCGGTATCCTTGGCTGGACCAACGATCCGAAGATTAAGGAAGTCTACCTGTCCTACGACAGAACTCTCCTTGTCAACGATTCCCGTCAGAAGGAAATGAAGAAGCCACACGGCCGTGGTGCACGTGCGCGCTTCCAGAAATCCTACCGTTAAGTACCGAAGGTCGAATATATTGGGGGGAAACCTCCCTCCAATTCGAAACTTTAATAAGGACACAAAGATAACTTATGATACCAGTTCGATGTTTCACATGTGGGAAAGTTGTTTCCACATACTGGGAAGAATATCAACAGAGAACAGCAGCCGGTGAGGACCCGAAAGATGTCCTTGATTCACTTGGATTAGACCGTTACTGCTGCAGAAGAATGCTTCTGTCTCACAAAGAGACTGTTGATGAGTTGTATCCCTACACGTGAAGCATGAGAATGAGCGGGGCCGTAGGGTAGCCTGGACCATCCTATTACGTTCGGGACGTAGTGACCTGAGTTCGAATCTCAGCGGCCCCATTTTTTTCTCCCTGATTCATGGATGTGATTTTCTATAATGACAGCTACTAGTTATACTCGTTATGAACGTGCCAGAATTGTAGGAGCACGCGCTTTGCAGATTTCGATGGGAGCTCCTGTTCTTGTCCGTACTGCAAAAATTGATCCGCTTGACATCGCTCTTGTGGAATTCGATGAGAACCGTGTCCCAATCACTGTCAGAAGACAGTTCGGTAACGTTGTTGAGGATCTTTAAATGACTGAGATTGCAGATATTCTTCTCCGTATGATTGTCGACTCTCGCGGCAATCCGACTGTTGAGGCAGAGATTACTACTGTTTCCGGCGGCTTTGGCCGTGCATGTGCACCAAGCGGTGCATCCACCGGAATCTACGAAGCACACGTCCGCCCATGTGATGAGGCAATCGAGGACGCAAGAAAGACTCTTATCCCGCAGCTCATCGAGCTCGACGCAGCAGACCAGAGAGGTTTTGACTACGTTCTTCATGAGATTGACGGAACTGAGAATCTTTCCGGTATCGGTGCAAACGTTGCAGTTGCTCTCTCCCTTGCAAATGCAAAGGCAGCAGCATCCGCACAGGGAATGGAACTCTTCCAGTACCTTGGAGGGGCTTTTGTTCAGCACCAGACTCCGCTTCCGCTCGGAAACGTTATCGGCGGCGGTGCACACGCAGTTGATGCAACCGACATTCAGGAGTTCCTGATTGTCCCAACCGGTGCAGGCAATGCATCTGAAGCTGTCTTTACCAACGCTCTTGTCCACAAGCGCATCAAAGAGATTCTTGTTGCGCGCGGCAAGGGATGCGGAAAAGGTGACGAAGGCGGATGGGCTCCGAAGATTTCCGACCTTGAAGCGTTCGAAATCGTAAAAGAAGCAACTGACAAGGTCTTTGATGAGACTGGAATCGAGGTCCGCATGGGTCTTGATGTTGCATCTTCCGAGATGTGGGATGCAGAGAAACAGCGGTATGTCTATAAGAACGCAGAGCGTACAACTGAGGAGCAGATTGCGTATATTGCAGAGCTCATCGATGATTATAACCTGATCTACGTCGAAGACCCGATTCAGGAAGAAGACTTCGAAGGCTTTGCCGCCATCACCTCTGAAGTTAAGGACCGCGACACTCTCATCTGCGGAGACGACCTGTTTGTCACCAACGTTGAGCGTCTGGCACAGGGTATTGAGATGAACGCAGGTAACTGTGTTTTAATCAAGCCGAACCAGATTGGTACCCTGACTGATACCTTTGAGACTATTGACCTCGCACACCGCTGCGGTTACGAGACTGTCATGTCCCACAGATCAGGTGAAACAACCGATGCCACCATTGCACACTTAGGAACTGCATTCGAGTGCTGCTTCTTAAAGTGCGGTGTCGTCGGAGGCGAGCGCATCGCTAAATTAAATGAACTTATAAGAATTGAGGAGCATTTCTAAAATGGCCGACAATGAACTTGGAATTGAATTAACTGAACCATTAGTATCTGTAGAAGAATATCTTGCTGCAGGTGTCCACATCGGTACCCAGCAGAAAGACAATGACATGAAGGACTTCATCTACCGCGTCCGTTCTGACGGTCTTTACATCATCGATATCAGAAAGACTGACGAGCGTATCAAGCAGGTTGCAAAGTTCCTTTCCCGCTACGAGCCAGGAAAGATTTTCGTTGTCACTTCCCGTCAGTACGGTCAGTACCCGGCACAGAAGTTCGCAGACACCCTTGGTGCAATCTCCCACGTTGGCAGATTCATCCCAGGAACCTTAACCAACCCGAAGCTCCCGAAGTACGTTGAGCCGGAAGTAGTTATCGTTACCGACCCAATTGGAGACTCTCAGGTTATCACTGAGGCAGTCCAGTGCGGAATCCCGGTCATCGCACTCTGTGACATCAACAACCAGACTAACAATGTCGATCTTGTCATCCCGACCAACAACAAGGGACGCAAGGCACTCTCCATGATCTACTTCCTCTTAACCAGAGAGATCATGAAGCAGAAGGGCATTGTTTCTTCCCTGACTGTTGAAGACTTCGAAGCTGACCTCTAAGTCAGTTTCTAAGAAAATCATATCCTTTTTTTGAATTTGTTTTAGTCTGTTTTCGTCTGTAATTATTTCAGACTGTTCTTATCTGTATTTTCGTTTCATGTATCCGTGGCTTAGAAACCACTCATTGGGTACCAGAAAACAACGCGCAGAATACGTTTTCACTCTTTGAATATGGTTATACAATCGCAAATACGCCTTGGATAAACGTATTTCATAAAACAAGCATCAAAATAGTCTTAAAATCCGGTGAGGGCAGCAGTATCCACACTGCTTTGTACTCCACATCCCCCACCTAACAATAATATATGACGTTAAGTGTTTTTAATCTTACCGTCTTTACCGGTCAGAATACCGAGTTTACGCAGGTCATTTACCACTGCTTTGAGGTAGTCCGCGGTGATATCGAAGGAGATTACATCTTTAGTTCCCTCAAGCGGGAAGGATGGTGCGCCAAGTGCTTCGAGGAGTGCTTCTTCGGATGCGTTTCCTTCTGCAACAAGCTCGTGAATCTTTCCAACGAATGCCTGCTTGAAGAAGACTGCATCAACGAACTTTGCTGCCTCGTCTTCATCGACATCAACGTGGTCGAGGAAGTCTGCAATTTCATCGGTGTTGACGAAGAGAACTTCAGTTCCGACAGTGATTACGTATTCAGTGGTCGAAGATGTTCTGACGTGGCTTGCGATTCCGCATTCTGCGAGGTCCTCGGAGGTTACTGCCGGGAAGTCGGTGTATGCGTACATGATTCTCATCTCATCTGCAGGCTTTACTCCGGTTAAGCGGTAGTCTTCTCCAGCTTCTTCTAAGAGTCCGTTGTCCTCTAAGGTTGCAAGAATCATTAATGATGAGACAAATTTGTCTGCGGCTTCCTTTCTGATTGCATCGTCTCCGGTTGCATCAATGGACTGGAGCTGTGCTAACATCTGGGACGGGGTTGCATCAGATAAGAGGTCACCTTCTTTGTGCTCGGCGAAGAATTTTTCGAGGGTTTCTTTTCTTTCGACGAGGTCGTTTTTCATATGGAGGAGGTCTTCGTCGACTTCATTTTCCTCGGCATCCTTTTTGGCGAGGAGGTCGATGAGGTTCATGAACTCAGCGATGGTTCCTTCGAAGTATGGCTCTCCGGTGAATTTGTGCTCAACCGAGATGCGGGAACCGCACTCCTTTTCACGGAGGAATTTCTGGAACTCTACAGCATCCTCGTGAGAGTAAAAGATGATTTTTTCTTCGAGTGTCATTCTAAGTAGTATTTAGTCCTGCATAAGGGATATATCTACCTCTCAGTCGGTTAAATGTATATCCGGCTTTGGCAAATATTTCTGTATGTGCGGAATCGCCGGGACAGCCGATACAACACCTGCAGCACCAGTTCTCTACCATCTCCTCCATGCACTGCAGCATCGCGGGCAGGAGAGTGCGGGAATATTTGTCTGGGACGGAACTTCGGTACAGAAGCAGAAAGGATACGGACTGGTCTCGGAAGTGTTCAGTGATGCCGACCTCAAACGGTTTACCGGAACGGTTGGTATCGGGCATGTCCGGTATCCGACAACCGGCGGCTCGAAGCCGGAAAATATCCAGCCGTTTCATTTTCTCTTCCGCGGGCATTCTTTATCGGTGGTACATAACGGAAATCTGGTAAACACTGAGGCTTTGCGGGACGAATATGCAGGCCGCGGCGTTACCTTCTCCTCAACCTCGGACACCGAGGTTATCGGAACGGTTCTCGCCGGAGAGCTGGTGAAGGGAAAAAGTCCGGAGGATGCCGTACTCTTTGCACTGCAGAAACTCTCCGGCTCATATGCTGTTATCTGTATGCTTGACGGGCAGCTTTTCGGATTCCGCGATCCGCTTGGCATAAAGCCGTTCTGCATGGGAAAAACAAAGACAGGAGGATACATCCTTGCCTCGGAAAGCGCCGCACTTGATGCTGTCGGAGCGGAGCTTCTGCGGGATGTGCGTCCGGGAGAGTTTGTCTTAGTCGGTACAGACGGCATCGTTTCATCACAGTTGGTGAAGGCGGAATCTCCTGCGCACTGTATCTTCGAGTACATCTATTTTGCCCGCCCCGATTCGATTCTCGACGGGGTGCCGGTATATGATGTCCGCAGAAAGACCGGGGAGATTCTCGCCCGGGAATCGTCTGCCGCTGCGGAAATGGTATCCCCTGTTCCGGATTCCGGGACTGCTTCCGCGGTTGGATTTGCAAAACAAAGCGGCATCCCGTTTCGGGAAGCCCTCATCAAAAACCGCTATACGGGCAGAACCTTTATTCTTCCCAGTCAGGAGAAGCGTGAGCTTGGCGTCCGCATGAAACTGAATCCGGTTCGCTCTCACGTACAAAACCGCTCGGTGATTCTGGTGGATGACAGTATTGTCCGCGGCACTACCGCGAAACGGATTTTGTCTCTGGTCCGTGATTTTGGCGCAGCGGAGATTCATCTGCGGATAGCATCTCCTCCGGTAATTGCTCCCTGTTATCTGGGAACGGATTTCCCGACCAGAGAGGAGCTTATCTCTTCTGCAAAGACGGTTGATGAAGTCCGGAATACTATCGGGGCGTCAACACTTGTCCATGTATCACTGTCAGGTCTGATAGAAGCATCCGGTCTGCCGAAAGAGTCCCTCTGTCTTGGGTGTCTGACCGGGGTGTATCCTCTGGAGATTGCAGGAGAAATTTGCGAAAAGAAAAAAATGTGTGTTTACCGTAGATAGTACGGGACGAACTTCTTGTGAGCGGTGATAATGGTCTTGCTGTTTGCATTAATCGTTATCACGTAGTCCTCCGACTCTGCATACCAGTTTTTCCCGATTCTGGTAACAGCACTTTCGGAATTTTTTATTCTGTCTTTACACCATGACATCACATCGGCTGTTTCCAGCTGCAGGTTTCTTCTGATTCTTTCGCTTCCCTGCTCAGTGATATGTAAACGCTCTAATTGAGAAAGTAATTCGTTTTTCGCCGTCATAATAGAACCCTTCTGTGTACGGCTGCCTGATTGAGACATTCTGCTGCCTGTATCTTTGGCAGCAATACGGGGAGAGAATACTTCCTCTGTTGTTCTAAATTCTGAAAACTGCTGTGATATATGTGAAGGATAACACATCTCCGGGGTGTTTGGAGGCGGGAGTTTTATCATTTCTGTGTTACACATTAACATATATCATTTCATCTATATACTCATCGATAATATTTATTTTTTATCCGCTTATTGTGTTTTTAGTGGGTAATTTTTTGACAAAATGAAAGTTTTATGCTATAATTTATTCATGTGTGGTGCATTATGCTAGTCATAAACACTATTTGAAGGTGGGGCTAAAAATCCATCAATTGTACGAATGACACTTTGCATTTTTGCTTTAGTTGCCCAAACTAGGGTGATGTGTGATTTAAAATTTAAGGACGGTTGTAATGGCATACAATTTAAATCCTTCTATTGCGTCAGTTGTATAAAAGTACATGTCGTGAGTGATTATGTGGGATTATATGAAACTTAATGTATGAAAACATAGTTGCAAAAGCGAATAATGATAGGTTAGTTGTGTTAAGGAAAACTTCTAGCGTGTCAAGTTATAAGTATTGAAGTGCGGACTAAGTGGTGATCGAGTGATCACATAAGGTAACTTGTGATTAGTAGCTTTAAAGAGAAATCGCCTGGAGGTAACGATGGGTAGTTACTAGAGAAATTCAACTCGACCAAAGCCGTAAAATTAATTTATGATATTCCACACATATTTTTTTTAGGGAGTTTATTAAAAATGAAAAAAGATAATTGGATTCCAAAGGCATTTTTAATTCCATCTACAAGCGGAGTAAAGATGTTGTCCTTAATCCATTGCCACGCATTGGACATGGCACTTGTGATGCCCTCCCAAATGCCGTTGATAATTTCGCGTCCTGTTAGTTGACCGTCCCCAT
>ERZ808048.53-NODE-53-length-24492-cov-3.253082_pt1 | contig 24492 bp, 12 predicted proteins | sample MGYA00380197_ERZ808048 | MGnify/ENA primary metagenome ERZ808048 (study PRJEB31490, sample SAMN06133377) | cow dung metagenome | isolation source: M1 | host: cow | place: China: Chengdu | collected 2015-05 ... | reverse complement strand
ATAGGGCAGTTTCTTCTGACGTCCAAGACTACGACCGTTCAGGAACAATTCTGCCTCCGGAAAGTCGGTGTAGACCATCACGGGGACCTCATCGCCACGCTTCCAGTTCCAATGTGGCAGTATGTGCAAGGTATGATCCTTCCTGTTCCATTGCGAGCGGTAAAGGTAATACCTGTCCTTGGGCAGACCAGCCAAGTCACAGATACCAAAGTAACTGCTGCGGCTGGGCCAATATTCATCGTAGGGTGTTGGTTCGCCAAGATAGTCAAAGCCTGTCCACACGAACTGCCCCATGGTCCATGGACGGTCGTCCATCATGATAAAGTCTGCTTCAGGCAAATTGCTCCAATAGCAGAAGTCTGTATCATAGGAGGAGCACTGGCCTTCCAAGGGAAAACCTCCTGATGTCACAGCCTTGGCCTCACGCGGAGAGGAGCAGGAGATATCGTAGACGCCACGGGAAGAAACGGTACTGGCACTTTCACTACCGAGCAGTACCCCCTGCGGCAACTGGGATATGCTTTGGTCGAACTTATGCACGCGATAATTAAAACCTGCTACGTCCATCACCTGTGCAAAGCCGCTCTGCAAGGAAGCCTCGGCCTTGTCCATGCCTTGTGTTACAGGACGTGTGGGGTCCAGGCGGTGACAGATATTTTGAAGCCAACGGCTCAACTGCCGCCCTTGCACGCTCCACTGCTCAGGTATTTCGTTGCCAATGCTCCACATCACTATACTGGGATGGTTGCGATGGCACAGGATTAGGTTAGTCATATCACGTTCGGCCCAGTCTCTGAAGTGCAGGGCATAGCCGTTCTTGCACTTGGGATACAGCCACATGTCGAAACTCTCGGCCATGACCATCATACCCATGGAGTCGCACACCTCCATCTGCATGGTGGATGGCATGTTGTGCGCCGTACGAATGGCGTCACATCCCATATCCTTCAATATGCGAATCTGACGTATCAGTGCTGCTCGGTTCACGGCTGCACCCAAGGGGCCCAAGTCGTGATGCAGGCATACACCCTGAAACTTTCTGAGTTTCCCGTTGAGATGAAAGCCCTTGCCGTCAACAAGAATTGTGCGCACACCAACCTTATTTGCCGTTTCATCCACCGTCCTGCCGTCCACTGTCAGGCGTGTGCGTAATGTATATAAATAAGGTGTCTCCGGACTCCACAGGCGTGCCTTGGCCAGAGTCAGTTCCGTAGCGCAGTTGCCAATTGCGTCTAACGCCTCCTCACTTCGGGCAACGCAATGACCATCTGCATCAAAAAGGGCGTATTCTACACTGGCCAGCGCACGACGGTGTTCCAGGCCCTCAATATGACTGCTGACGGTCAGCACGGCCTTCCTGCCCTCTCCCTTTATCATTGTGGTACGAATAAAAGTACCCCAATCACTGATATGCGCATCGGCAGAAAGCGTAAGCCACACTGGGCGGTAAAGACCGCCGCCAGGATACCAGCGGCTGCTTTCTTCCACATTGTTCAGAGTCACTTCTATCACATTACGCTGACCCGCCTTCAGATATGGTGTGGCATCTATCTGGAAAGCATTGTAACCATACACCCAACGTCCAGCCTCTTGTCCGTTGATGTAGACAACAGGTTCTGCCATCGCTCCGTCAAAATTCAGCACGGCATGTCCATAGCCCTCTGGTATTGATAGTTCAGTGCGATAAAAACCCTTGCCTATCCAAGGCAGAGCACCCGAGCGCCCGCTCTTCTCCGTTGCTACCTTCTCGCCGTTCTGCTCTATGGCCACGAACTGCAAGTCCCACTTCCTGTCAAACGGACCTCCTATGGCCCAGTCATGCGGGATACGCACGGAATGCCAAGTCTGCCTGTCACGCGAAAACTGCCATTCGCGAATATCCAAAACTGTGCGCTGGGCATAAACCTGAGCAAACAAGCAAAGGCATAGCACTGCAATCAGAGAACGGAACTTTGTCAACATAACGGTTCAAGGTATTTTTATTTTTCTGTACACAGGAACTTCTCATTTCCACGGATATAGGCTCCGTGTTCTGGTACGGCATACAAGCGTCGGCCGCCCATATCATAAATATTACCGGCATTACATATGCCCGCTGATTTAATGTCCTTAACAGTGGTAGTAGGTGCAAAAGCCTTGAAAGCCTCAAGGACTTCCCTGGAATTAAGGGCATGGGGACTGTTGCCATTGGTCCACAATCCGCGATTAATCCATCCTCTCTGCACCGTGGAACTCTTGCCGTTGCCACACTCTTCTGGAAACCAATAGTACAAAGCCTTAATGTCAAGTGCATTCAGAGTATCCACGAGATCATGCAGGAACGAAGCCTGGCCTTCCTTGGTAAACTCCCAATCCTTGCACACTGCATCCGACGGTCCCCACTGATAATTATATGCAGTCTCTACAAGATGGATTTCCTTTCCCGGCATTGCAGTACGCAGTGTCCTTACCGTTGAGGACAAGGTACTGAGGTCACCATGCCAGAAGGGATAATAACTCAAACCTATGATATCATAATCCGTAAAACCAGCCTTTCCTACCCACTCATAGAAATTACGTGCCCATTCTGGTTCGCCACTTCGTTCTATATGCAAAATGATGCGGGCATCCTTGGCATCAGAGGCACGGACACCCTCTGCCGCCGCACCGAGCAGGGATGCCAGACGTACAATCTGGGCCTCCTGCTTCTCGTATGTGAACCATTTCGGATCCAGATAGACGACATGCCTGCTCTCGTCCTTGGCGGAAAGGTTGTCCCACAACATACCGTAACTGACCTCGTTGCCTATCTGAACATAGTCGGGAGATGCACCTGCCTCAACCAACGCATTTATGCTCTCTATGGTGTATTCACGCACTTTGTCAGCCAATACATTGGTGGCCGTGGCCTTGTCCATGTTCCATGACTGCGGTATCCATTGCTGGGCAGGATCAGTCCATGTGTCGCTATAGAATATATCCAGCAAGAACTGCATTCCGGCCTCCTTGATACGTCGGCCCAACTGCTTCACATATTCCAAATCCTGGCACGTACCCGGGTCGTTGTCTAGTATCGGGTCAACCATAAGCCTTACACGCGCTGAAGTCCAGCCTGCCTCTTCACGTAGGAATGCTATCAGGTCGGGGATAATGTTGCCCTCGGCATCAAGCCACTGGTCGCCAGCCTGCTCGTATGCCGGTATCAGCGATATGTCACCGCCTACCACACGACCCTCTGCCCTGCATACGAATGGAATGCAGAACATGAGCAACAATGCATATAGTCTTGACGACTTGCACATGATTTGTCTTATTATTCAGTCTTGTACATAATCAAGGCCGATTGTGGAGCGACGGTAACCTTGCCACCCTGCATCTTGCCCAAACCGTCGGCACACACCATGCCGTCGTGACAAGCCACGGTATAAACACCTTCAGGAACATCCACCTGCTGAGGTGTCTTGTTGCTGTTCATCACACACACAATCTCCTTCCACGTATCTCCTACAGCCTCGCCATTCAGAGTGAATGCTATCACGCAGGAGGGAGCATCCAGAAAACGGAGGTTCTGGCGAACCAGACCGGCATCGCCCATACGGAAGGCCTTGTGCTGCTTACGAATGTCTATCAGACCACGGTAGTACATGAACAGTTCGGGGTACTCCATCAGTCGTGACCAGTCTATCTGGTTGATGGAGTCAGGCTGATTGTAGCTGTTGTGCACACCTTTCTTGTCGCGGAAAGCCTCTTCGCCAGCCCATAGGAAGGGAACACCCTGGGATGTCAGTACAAAGGTCTGCGCCAACTGGCTCAAACGGACCACCTCCTTGTCAGAGATACCAGGTATACTGGTACGCAGACGGTCCACCAGACTCATATCGTCGTGACAGCTCACATAACTCACGTGCTGTGAAGGCTGTGCCGCCCAAGCCGCCTTGCTGTAGTTCACCTTTGATACATCCACGCCATTATGTGCAATACCACCTGCCAGTCCGAACTTCACGCTCTCCTCATGACCGGGGTTGCCGGCAAGATAGGCAGACTGGGTGTCGTCCGAGAAGGGACCGCGAAGAGCATCACGCATCTCATCGGCAAAAGCACCTATACCGGGCATGCGGTATGTATGCGCCTTCATGGCACAAAGGTTATAGTCTATGGCAGGAGAACCGGCGGCCCATCCCTCACCGTAGATGGTGATGGACGGGTCTATCTTGTCCAGTTCCTTGCGTATGAGATTCATTGTCTCTATGTCATGTATTCCCATCAGGTCAAAGCGGAAACCATCTATGTGGTATTCTTCCACCCAATAGCGTACGCTCTCCAACATGAACTGGCGCATCAGGGGACGCTCGCTGGCAGTTTCATTGCCACAACCCGAAGCATTGGCATAGTCACCACCCGTTGTGCCGATATCGCCACTGGCTCCCTGTCCAGGAGCTGTCTTGCGATAGTAGTAGTCGGGGAAGGTCAGTTGGAAGTTACTGCCGTCTATGTTCATGCAATGATTATACACCACATCCAGAATAACACGGATGCCAGCATCGTGCAGCGCCTGCACCATCTGCTTGAATTCACGTATTCTCACCTCGGGAGTCCTTGCATCGGTACTGTAACTTCCCTCGGGCACATTGTAGTTCAAGGGATCATATCCCCAGTTGTACTGCGGTTTCTCAGGTTGGGACTCGTCCACGGTAAAGTAGTCGTAACTGGGCAGTATCTGCACGGCATTCACGCCCAAGGTCTTCAGGTACCAGATATTGTGCGGTTCTGTAAGGGCCAGAAACTTGCCTGGATAACGGCTCCTGCTGGATGGATGTATACTGAAATCGCGATGATGCATCTCGTACACAATCATGTCAGATGCATTCTCCAGCTTGGGGCGCACGTCCTCGTCCCAACCCTCGGGATTTGTGTCTTCCATCCTTACAATAGCAGCACGCTTTCCGTTTACGCCTACAGCCTTGGCAAAGGTACCTGGACATTCACCACGACCTATATCGAAGGTATAGAAATGTCCTGCCCAATCGCCCTTCAGGCTTACACGCCAACGGTCCAGACCATTGCGTTTCATCTTCAGTACATGCAAGGGTTTCTCTGCATCTGCACTCTCGTATATCCTTACTCGCACGGTACGTACACTGCTGGGCGCATTCAGATTGAATACACACTCTTCCTTGCTGTACTGCAATTCGTCAAACTTATGCTGGGCAAACACATTCATGCCAAATATCAAAAATACTAATATAAGAAAATGCTTTTTCATTTTTATGTCTCCTATGTTAATACTGAGAGCGGTCATGTCAGTTATCTGCCACTCTGGCATATCATGCCGGTTATCTGTGTATTGAACTCAATGGCCTCCATCAGGTCCTCAATATTCAGGTGCATACGGTAGCGCCAGTAGTGGCGGGGATTGGCAGGTATGTTTATACGCTCTGCCCCTGCCTCGGGCAAACGCATACGCTCATTGCATGCCAACCAATCCTGAAGGGTAAGTATGCACAAGGCAGAGGGGCAGTTGAGGTGGCGCTGCAACATGTCCTGAGCCAGCCATCCTGGCATGGGATGGGGAGCAGCGCCGTCATAACCAAGGTAGTCGTTATAGAAACCCTGTATCATACTCTCGTCCTCGTCCCACCACATGCGCATGGTGGCACTGTCATGGCTGGATATGGTACATACGCTGCGCCATGGATTGCGGTCCAAGACTCCAAAGCGCACACTGCTGTCCTTGGGCATAGAAATAAGTTCCAAAGACAGTATCTGCAACTGGTTCAGTACCCATGGCACACAGTCGGGAACCATGCCAAGGTCCTCGGCACACACAAGCATGTCGGTAGCATCTACAAGCAGAGGCAGTTTCTTCATCGCCTCCTCGTACCAGAATTGGTTGTTGCGGCGGTAGAAGTAGTCGTTGTACAGACGGTTGAAGTTATCCTTATCGTGTTGCCATAGTGTTTCGTATGCTGTATCATTCTGCACAGCAATACGCGGATGGTATAGGAGTGGGTTCTTGTGGTCGCGTACAAAGAGCACGTTACGTATCAGTGCATACAAACCGTTTGTCAGTTCTGCATCCAAATTCATAGCCTCCACCTTACGCTCCGTATCGCATTCCGACTTTAGCGACCATATATCATCGTGCTCATGGACAAGGAAGCGGTGCTTCACCTCCTCGGCACGATTACCGAATATTCTGTCCAGCACCCAATCGGCGATGAATGGACGTGTCATGAAGTCTTCGCTGAGATACAGGCCATAGCCGTTGATTTCCTCCATGCTCATGGCCTGAGATGGCTGGAACTGTCCAAGGAGACCTCCTACAGCATGCACTGGTATCTCCCATATGCGGAAGAATCCCAACACATGGTCTATGCGGTAGGCATCGAAATAGCGTGCCATGTTCTGGAAGCGACGTATCCACCACTGGCATCCGTCCTTTATCATCTCATCCCAGTTGTATGTGGGGAAACCCCAGTTCTGCCCGTCGGCGCTGAAATTGTCTGGTGGAGCACCGGCCTGACCGTTCATATTGAAATAACGGGGTTCCATTTCCACATCACAGCCATAACGGTTCACGCCAATGGGGATGTCGCCTTTCAGCATCACACCCAATGCACAGGCATGCTCATGGGCAAGACGCATCTGGGTGTCCAGAACAAACTGCATGTAACGATAGAAATCGGAACTTACAGGAGCCTCATCCGGCCACAAGCGTGCATCCCTGCGGATGCAATAGTCGGCATAACCTGTCAACCAGAAATCGGTTTCCTGAAGGAAGGTCTTATATGCCTTGGTGCGCTTCACCTTGGCAAACTCCTGCCCGAATACAAGCAGAAGGTATTCCCTCTTGGCTTTGTTTACCGCCTCATAGTCTATCTGGGGCAAAGCATTGAGTTCTGCCTGCAGAGTCTGGAATCGTGCCGCTGCTTCCGCATCCTTCAAGACTGGGAGTTGGCGCAGGTCGGCATACATGGGGTGAAGGGCGTAAATGCTGATGGCGGAATAGGGATAGGAGTCTACCCAGGTGCCAGAGGAAGTAGTATCGTTGATGGGCAGTATCTGCAGTATCTTCTGGCCAGTCTGCGCCACCCAACTGATCATAAGTTTAAGGTCGCCGAAATCGCCTACTCCAAAACTGCCTTTGCTACGGAGCGAAAATACAGGTATGGCACAACCAGCAATGCGCGTGCCTGGTTCAAGGTGTTTCATGGTTTATTTCGTTTTTATTAGTTTCACACTGATGGCGCCCAGCAATAGAAGGACACCTGCCACAACAAGCATCATCACCTGAGTGTCGCCGACAAGCCTGAGGATGAAGCCGCCCATTACTGCTGCCACAATCTGAGGTATGCAGATGGTACAATTGAAGAATCCCAGATATGTTCCCAAACGGGGATGTCCCTGCAAGGCATTGGTAAACAAGGTGAATGGCAAAGCAAGCATTGCCGCCCAAGCTGCACCAACAAGCAGGAAACTCAGCAGGACAACGTATTCGTTGGTTATCCACAACATGCTGATGAAGCCTATGGCTCCTATGAGCAGGCTGACAACATAGGACACTTTCAGGTTCTTGAACATGGGTATAAATGGTGCCCATATCATGGAACCTATGGCCTGCACAAAGAAACTTACACCCACCCAGTTGCCAGCACTCTGATAACCTTCACTGGTAACATCTGTCGTTCCCCAGCACTGCTGCGCCAAAGAACCGTTGGTATAGGTCCACATATACATGAAGGCTGCCCAGCAGAAGAACTGCACCAAGCCTATGGACAGAAATAGATAAGCTACGCTCTGTCCCTTTGTTCCATCTGATTCCGCACCCTTGGCATTTGCGTCTGCCTTGCCGTCTGCGTTCATAGCGTCCTGCTGTGGAGGGTACTCCTTCACCATGGCTGTGGTATATAGCACACATAATATAAGTATAGCAGCACCAACATAGAAACTGAATATAACAGAATTAGGGACAACACCCTTGTCTGCCACATTGCTTACACCCAGGAAAGTGAGGACATAGGGGAAAATATAGCCTACACAACTGCCGGCATTACACAGGAATGACTGAATGCTATAGGCCGTTGCCTTCTGCTCTTCATTGACCATATCGCCAACCATCATCTTGAAAGGCTGCATGGCTACGTTGATACTGGTGTCAAGGAGCATCAGACTCATCAGGCCAAAGAGCATCGTACCGGTCAGGCCCCACATCACCACCTGTGTTGTCAGACCCAGACTGCCAGCATTGGGCAGCATCACCATCACAGCCACAGCCACAATGGCACCTACAAACAGATATGGGATACGACGGCCAAAGCGACACCAAGTCTTGTCACTCAGCGCACCGATGATGGGTTGCACTATCATTCCCATCAGCGGAGGCAGTATCCAGAAGAAGGACAACTGATGAGGGTCGGCACCAAGAGTTGCAAAGATGCGCGAAATATTGGCACTCTGCAGTGCGTATGCTATCTGCACACCAAAGAATCCTGCTGAGAGGTTGAAGAGTTTCCAAAAGGAAAGATTAGGTAATGTTTTCATTGTTATGATTTAAGGTATACGTATTACATATTATTATAATGTATCTCTATTAGTGCAGAATCTTCCTGCCACCCTGAATGTATATCCCCTTCGATGGCTGAGTGCCGATGCGTCGGCCTTGCAGGTCATAGCACTCCGTTTCCAGATTTCCGTTTTCTGCTTCCACCTCCCCTATTCCGGTCTCGTGCTCTTTGGTAACGTTGTTGTAGTCTACACGTCCGTTGGAAATTGTGGCGGTGAAGAAACTTGTGGTCTTGATGCCCACTATGTCTGAGGTCTGGGGCTTGCCGTTGCCTTGGTTGAAGATGATATTGAACTCATAGTCCTTGGTGGGGATGGGGAATTCTGCATAGTACCATTCTTCGTCGTCAACAACCTTGGTCTTGCCCTCCATCAGCTGACCTGGCCAGTTGCCCATAAGCTGCCCCTTGCTGTCCCATGCATAGAAGTAGACAGGTGTGAAGTCGGCCTTGCAATACACTGTGGCGGTATAGGGAACGAAACTCTCCTCTTCTTCGCGCTCGGCCTGCTCCTCAGCCTCTATGATCTTCAACTGCTCGTTCCATTCCTCCACGAGTTCATTGCTCAGGTAATACTTGTAATGATGACCGGAGAGAACAAGGGTGTGTGTGGATGTATAGTTCTTAGGGGTATAGCGGGCAACACTGCTTCCCACAGCAACTATCAACGAACCCTTCTTGCCCTGCACCACATTTGCGAAAGCGGCAGGACTATTCTGTATGTTTTCAAAAGTACTCTGGCTATGTATGCCTGCTATGCGGCGGGCGGTTATCTGTCGGCGTATGTCGGCCTTGCAGTCCAGCCAGTGAGCCAGAAATACGCATGGTGTGCCGGGCATGGCCAGCATGAATGCATTGGCGGCAACAGTGTCCTTCTTCAAGGGGTCAAGCGGTTCATTCGCATTGCGGTACTGGGTATCGTGATTCTCCACGAAAGTTACCGCCCACTTCCGATGACCTTCCTGGTATGCCAGGGGATAGTTGCCGGTATTGGCAGGATCGGCCAAAAGATTCTTGCAATCATTTCCGTTGAAGGCATCGCGCACACGGTAGCGGAACTGGAAATCAAAGGCAGCACTGGTGGATACGCCGTCAGAGGCTGTTCCATTGACCCACTTCTTAATATTGTCGCTGCTGTCCCAGTACTCGCCCACGGAGTACTGCACCTTGCATGCCGTATTGTATTCTGCTATGAAGGAAGGAGAGAAGCCCTTTACCATATCGTAGCGAAACCCCACATAGCCAAGGTCGTTGAGGAGATAGTCCTCGTAGGCCTTTACGATGCGCTGCACATTGGCCGACTTGTGGTCAATGTCGCGGCATCCGCCCCAGTCCTCACCGGTGTCGTTGTTCTCCGACAGGTTTACGCCGTCCTTCTTGGCCTGCGCAAGGGTAGCACCTCCATCATCACTCTTGCAGATGTCAGTGCTAACAAACTGGTAGGTCTCGCCTTTATAGACTTCCTTAGGGAAAGCAAACCACCCTTCGGTGTTGTGATGATTGATAACCACATCGGCTATAGTGCCGATGCCATGTTGCTTGAAGGCGGATATCATGCTGCGCAACTCTGCCTCGGTGCCGAAGGATGAATTCTGGTCCCAAAAGTACAACGGCATATATCCCATATTGTTATGTCCAGCACAGTAGCCTGAATTGGGAATCCACACCAGGTCGAAGCAGGTGGCAAGCTGCTTGGCCTGTGCCTCAAGTTTGGTCCATCTGGTGTGAGTATAACTATCCCAATAGAAACCCTGCAGCATCACTCCTTCATACTCCGAAGGCCACCCCTGAGCCTTGACAGAGAGCGGGAAGTTGAGTAGTAGTGAAGAGATGGTGAGAAAGGAAAACATTATCCTGTTCATGATATCGGTCTTTATGGTATATTTATTCCTTGCGGTGTGTGTATATATCTAATGCCCCGATTAAATGGGGACGGTATCTCAATGCTTGATTTTTGTTGCACTATCAACAAAAGTTTGTTCTCGTGGCAACAAAGGTCTGTTGTCACATCAACAAAACCTTGTTCTCGGGACGACAAAAGGCTACTGATACTTTGACTCATCTGCCCTAACGGCGTCTGTTCCCGACTCTTTCCGTTTGTTCTTGTTAAAGTCACGCTGTGCCCCGGCACAAGGCCGGGAACACAACGCGACATGACAACCTAAGAGTTATTTTGCTATAAACAGATATTGCTTGGTAATGTCATTGAAGTAGATGTCGTAGGTTCCGCCAGGGGTAACAACTATGTTTGCTCCATCCTTGACACCGGTAGCATAGGGGAACTCTTGACCGCCCCAGTTTGCACCCCAGTCGTGGTTGGCGCGGAACTTCACTTCAGCACCTTCGGGAATGTGCACACCTGTAGCATACCATACATGTGTCTTCTCATTGTCCTTGCCTATAACTTGAGTCAGATCAATATCACTGCCCCAATCGGTAATAGAACCAATCAGGCCGATAACGTCGTACTCTGCGGGGAACTGCTCCTCGCACTTTGTCCATGTGTACTCGTTGGTAGAGAAGTCTACAGAGAAGGTGTAGTAACCTGCCTCGGGAGAAGAGATGGCCTGGGCGTTCTGGCCGATAATCTTGCCGGTGGGGTCGTTGCAACCGTCCACTTCACAACCATAGGCCTTGTCCCAGTTGCCAATATCGCCTACATACCAGAACTTCACGTCCCATGCACCCCAGAAGTAGGTGGTCAGGCTCTGATGCTTGGCATCTGCGGGGAACAGAGGTGTAACGGCACTGCTTGTCCAGTTGTTGGGATTACCTGTTACGAAATAGTAACTGGCCATGGGCTGAGGCATAACCTTAATTACTACGGGTTCTGTGGTCTTAAGCAAGACAACAAGATTCTGGTTCTGCACATCGGTGGTATCGGTCCATCCCTTGGCAGAGATGTTACCTTCAAGCGTACGCTCTTCCACATCGCGTCCGTACAGTTCCACTACGGCGCTCTTCAAATTGTCCACCGTAACGGTTCCATCCTCAGCAACGGGAATGCCATAACTCCTGTCTCCGGCCTTTACCGTATATACGGCATCAGTAATCTTCTGCACATTGGCGGTTGTGAAATCACCTATCTTCACCACGTTGCCCTCCACCTTGTCCAGGTCTATCAGGTCTGTAACGGCGGTAAACTGCATGGCAACTTCCTTAGCCTCCTGCTGGGTATTCTCCTCGGGCTGAACCCAATCGGTATAGTCTCCGTCGCAGGAACTGAGTCCTGCAACGAGAGCCAATGATATCAATATTTTCTTATACATATTCTTCTTTTTTTACAGAGATTCTAATGTTTATTCCACTGTAGCATAGATGACACCCTGAGTGGTCTTGGTGTTCTCCAGGAAGAGGCAGATGGTTGAACCTACGACCTCAATATTGGCGCCGTCGCGTGACAGGGCCTTCAGGTCGCCACCATAGTTCACATTCCAGTTGCCGTTGCTGGTAAACTTCCAACCGTTCTCGGTTACTGTTGCGCCAGTCTTCACCAGACAATGCTTCTCCATGTCGTAGGTCATTATCTGGTTGTCGTCATCAGGAGCCCAACCGTTGAAGTCACCTACCAGACGCCATGTTGAAGGTTCTGCCACGATGCTGCCGTTCTTCAGGTCAACGGAAACGACATACATGCCAGCCTCGCCGCTGAAACCGATATTTCCGGTACCCTCGTTGATAACGATATTAGAAGAGCAGAGATCCTGGTTGAAGTGGCTGCAGTTGTACTCACCATTAGACCAGTTGTCTGCAACTGTGAACTTGAACTCACCATCCATGTAGGCATAGCCGCTCAATGCGTTCAGGTCGGCATTGTAGGTAAGGATAGGAGCAAAGTCGTGATTCCAGCCATTGCCGTTACCTGGCATATAGATAGGTTCGGGAATGCTCTCCTCCTGGGTCTTCTGGTAGTAGGGCTTTACCTTCAGTGTGATGGTATTGGACTCGATGGTGAAGAGCACATTCTCGCCGCCGTCCACAACACGTGAAAGAACCTTAACGGTAATTTCCAGAGGTTCCAGGTCCTGACCGTCGGTCCATACAGCCTCGGTGGCAGGATTATGCTGGTTCCAACGGTTCAACGCCAGATTGATGGTCTTGGCCAGAACGTTGGTTGTTGTGGTCTGGTAAACCTCGTCCACAACTACATAGTCGAATGCCTCGCCGGTATATGTACCATCCTTCTGCAGAAGGGCATGGTCATAGGCATTGGTAAACTGACCCGAGGGTGAAATCATCACCTTGTAACTAGTACCGGCACCAGCATTGAAACCAATGGGTGCACCGTTGCTGGTATAGGTGGGTTGGTTCCAGGTCAACACAATTCCGTAGTCGGGATTGTCTTGATTGTTCAGGTCTACCACAGAACCACTGTATTCAGGCTGGAACAAAACGAATGAACCTGCCTCTGGCTCTATCAGAGTGGGGTTGGAGACACGGTCGTCTGTACAGGAAGCCAGACTGGCAACCATTCCCACACCAAAAGCCATGTATGATAATATCTTATTGAATTTCATGATTATGCTTTTAAAAGGTTATTGTCTCGTTGGTTAGTATCCATCGTTCTGCCAAAGATTGTCGTTGGTCATCAACTCAGAAGTTGGAATGGGATAGATATTGCGATATGCCTCGAAAGCAGTGCCCGGAGTGGTACCGTTCTTGCCATCCCAAACATAGGTGGCCTGGTTGCCTCCATACTGGCCAAAACGTATCAGGTCGGTACGACGATAGCCCTCGCAATAGAACTCGCGTGAACGCTCGTCCAGGACATCCTCCAAGGAGTATGCCTGATGTGCGGTTGCATGGGCACGAGCACGGATATCATCCATATAGCCCTTGGCCTTCTCGGAGCATGTACCGTTCATACGGATGTCGGCCTCTACATAGTTCAGATAAGCTTCTGCTGCACGAAGCAGGAAGAAGTCGCCGTCCACCTCATAAGTGCTGTTGGTGGGATTGCCATCGCTTCTGCGGTTATTCCACTTCACTGTCGCCAGACCTTGCTCAAACTTGGTGTTATCGCCAATAGCCACAAAGTGGTCCTTACCCCAGAACAGGGCACGGTCGTCACCTGCAACGGCACGGATTTCCTTGGCGGTCTTGCCCTCCCATGCCTCGGGATTGTCGGTGAACTTCTCCAACAGCTGGCGGCGAACACGCATACCGGTCCAGTCAACACCTGTAGTACCGGCAGAGAGGTCGCAAACGGTCTTCATATCGGTGCTCCAATGAGCAGCAGTAAAGAACAGGGAACCACCCCAACCACGAGTTACGGCTCCATCCTGCAACAGAGGCAGAATAGCCTCGGTGGCAGCACCGCTCTCTCCATTGTCGGCCATGAAGAGCATGTCGTATGCTGTGTAATGGCAATCCACACCTTCTACATTTACATCAGACTCGCCAGTGAAGAGTTTATACTGACCTTCAGTAATAATCTTGTCAGACAACACCTTTACAGAGTCTAGAAGATTGCCGCCATTGGCATCGTTGAAGTCGCCCTTCCAAACCTCGGCATTCAGATACATACGGCTGAGCATAAGCCATGCGGCAGCCTTGTCCAGACGACCGTAGTCGGGGTCGGAAGAACACTTGGGACGAGCCTCGAGCAGGTTTTCTTCCACGGCACGGAACTCAGCAACCAGCCAGTGATACATCTCCTCACGTGTGGCACGTGGTGCTGCCTGTGAAGAAATCTTGGTCAGGAAGGGTACATTGCCGAAGGTATTTGCCAGCACATAATAGTTGTATGCACGAATCCAGCGCACCTCAGCGGCCTTGTCCTTGCCCAATGCCAGGCAGGCCTCGGTCTCAAGATAATGGTTGCAGTAAGTTATGTTAGACATCAGACGGTAGTACATAAAGCGCAATACCTGGTCCTCGGCTCCGCTCTGGTTGTAACAGGCATTCACCAAGCCACCGTCGGTCCACCAGCAGATGGCCTCATCGGTGCTCAGACACTCCAGATTGTAGATATTACGCAACAGAGTGCTCTTACCTGCATCGTCGATATCGAAATCGGCGCTGCCGTCGTTACCTTCCATAATCATAGAAGCGTAACACTTCACATACATCTTCTGGGGGTCCAGTGGCTTCACATCTGGGTCGATGACATCGCTGTTCAGGTCTCCCATGCAAGATGTCATTGCTCCGGCCATAAACAGTCCGGCTGCAATATATGATAGAAACTTATTTACTTTCATAATGTCTTGGTTCCTTTAAAAGTTCAGGTTCAGGTTAACCATATATGTACGGGGACGGGGGTAGAGGCTGCTCTCTGCACCGCTGGTCTGCTCAGGATCCAGACCCTTGTACTTTGTAATATAGAATACGTTGCTCACGCTGAATGCCAAGCGACCGCTGATGCCCTGGTACTTCTGACCCTTGAACAAGTTCTCGAAGTTGTAACCCAGAGTAATATTGTCGCACTTGACAAAAGAAGCGTTCTGCACGAAGTAGTCGGATGCACCGTAAATATATGATGTCCAACCCATCTTCACGAGGTCGGCAGTTGCATTGTTCAGCCAGCCCTCACCCTTCTGGGTGTATGCCTGACCGATGTTTGCCATGCCTGCTTCCAGTTCATTGTAGACATATCCACCGAATGAACCGCGGAAATTCATGCCGAAGTCCCAGTTCTTGTACTGCAGACGTGTGCTCAGACCCGCTGTCCATGGCGATGTGGTGCTCTTGTAGAAGTAGCGGTCCTGGTCGGTGATGACGCCATCACCATTGCGGTCCACATAAACACCCATCAGAGGCTGGCCGTTTTCGCCGTAAACCTGCTGGTAAACGTAGAAACTGTTGGCAGGCAGACCCACCTTGTGGTATGTGATGGCCTCGTTAGCATGCCATACGCCACCTTCTACCATGTCGCGACCGCCATAGAGTTCGTCTATCTTGTTGTTGTTATAACCGAAGTTGCCACCAATCTCCCAGTACCAGTCCTTGGTTACAACAGGACGTGCCACGAACGAGAATTCAACACCGCTGTTGGTGAGCGAACCCACATTGGAGTACACCTTGTTGTTGAAGTTTGAACCGGTGGGCACGCTGTTCAGGTTGAACAAGTCGGTAGTCTTTCGCATATAAGCATCAACACTCATAGTGAAACGCTGGTTCAGGAAACCCAGATCAAGACCTACGTTGTAGGTAGTTGTTGTCTCCCAGCGAAGATCTGCATTATATGCATCGGGCTTTGTCATGCTGCCATCGGTACCACCCAAAGGATAGGTATAGGCATCGGATGTGTTATCCCTGTAAGCAGGCAGGTAGTAATGGTACATACCGGGGAAATCCTGCTGGCCGGTATTACCCCAACCCAGACGCAACTTCATCTCGCTTACCTCATCCACATTCTTCATGAAACCCTCGTCGTTGATGCGCCATGCAAAAGCGGCACTGGGGAAGAAGCCCCACTGGTTGCCCTTTGCAAAACGGCTGCTACCGTCAGCACGAGCGGTGAAGGTGAACAGATAACGGTCCATCAGACTGTAGTTGGCACGTCCAAACCATGATACCATATACAGGCGGTTGCCCCAAGGCTTGCCGTCCTCGGGATAGCCCGTGGGATCATAGATATTCTGTGCAGGATCGGCATTGTACTTTCTGTCGCCCTCGGGATAGTAGCCCCAGAACTTTTCGCGGCCCATATACTGGAACTTGCTCCATTCGTAACCTGCCATTATGTTCAGGCTGTGGTTCTTGTTGAACTCCTTGTCGTATGCGGCATACGCACTCAACTGGAGATTCTGCTTCTCCTCAGTATTCCATCCATAGCTGCCATAGTAGTAGCCGGACATTGAATAAGGAGACTGGTATGTGTTCTCCTGGCCGTTGGTCCACTCACCTGCCAGATTCACATGCAATGACAAATCTTCCAGGCCATGAATCTTATAGGCAGCATCCACGTTGCCCATGAACACCCATGCATCCTTGTCGAAACCATAGTTGTTCACAAGTTCAACAGCATTCTTGGGCCCCTGCTGATGAGTGTAGCCCCAGTTTGGATTACCGTACTCAGCCTCTTGTACCCACTGGAAATAACCTCCGTAGTTCTTGAACTTGGGGTTCTCCATGTCCTTGATGGGCTGTGTGGGATCCATACCTACTGCTGCGCCAATAGCCTCTCCGTTACCGGGCTTGGTCCAACTCTTCACGAACTTTCCGTTCATATTGAAGGTCAGATGATTGTCCAGGAACGAAGGATTCAGATTCACACTGGCAGTCAGACGCTTGTAGTCACTGCCCTTGAGGATACCCTGCTGACCTGTGTAACCCACACTCACGCGATATGGCATAGCAAAGACAGACTTATCCTCAGCCTGCACGCCACCTTGCAAGGTGATGTTATGGTCGTGGTTCACGCCTGTACGGTAGATTTCGTTCTGCCAATCGGTATCGTATGTACCAAACTCCTTCAAGGGATTGCCATCGGCATCGCGCTTCTTCCAGCCAAGCAGATTCCATGCCTTGCTACCCTCGCCATAGTAGTTGGTGATGAAGTCAACATATTCCTGTGCATTCATCACGTCGAGAGTATTGAAATTGGTTGAGAATGATACGGAACCATTGTAGCTTACCTTAACGGGACCGCCAACCCTACCCTTCTTGGTAGTGATGAGGATAACACCGTTAGAACCACGGCTACCATAGATGGCGGTGGCACTTGCGTCCTTCAATATGGTGAAACTCTCAATATCGTTGGGATTAACCAGAGACAGAGGATTGGACATACCCTTGGTGGCATTGTTGTCCATAAGCATACCGTCGATGACGATGAGAGGATCGTTGCTGGCATTCAAAGAAGAACCGCCACGCACACGGATCATGGCACCAGCACCGGGTTCACCGCTATGGGTGTTTACTACCACACCGGCAACCTTACCCTGCAGCATCTCCTGAGGGCTGGTAATCATGCCACGGTTCTTCTCGTCGGGGCGGAAAGCCACAACACTACCGGTCATATCGTTCTTTTTCACAGAACCGTAACCGATAACCACAGCCTCGTCCAAAGTCTTGGTATCCGCCTTCATCGCAACAAGCATATTTGCTGTTGCAACCACTTCACTTGGGAGGAAACCCATGTAAGTGAACACCAGGGTAGTCCCCTTTTCACATTTGATTTGAAACTTACCTTCCAAATCCGTCGTTCCGATGGCCTGTCCACCCTTGACCGCGATCTTGACGCCTGTCAATGGTTCACCCAAGTCATCCTTCACAAGTCCTTTCACAGTTGTCTGTGCAAAGGCACTGACACAGAATATGAGAGCCATAAGCATGACCCAACATCTCTGCATCGCTGAATTCACTCTTTTCATGCGAATTAGTTTTAGATTGTTTAGGTTAATATTAGGTTGTTGTTAGATTATTTTATCTCCTTCAAGGATATGGCAAAACCACCTCCTGGGGCGCTCTGCAACTTCAGCACACTCTTGCTTGTAACTTTCTGCTTGCGGATCTCGTAGGTACTTGGGTTGTTGTCCCAACTGATTCCCTTGGCATCCTGGTAGATGGTTGCCTCGTACTTCTTGCCGGGGGTAAGGAAATCCAGTTTCAGCACGCTGCTGTGCCCGTTCTCATCCACGCTGCTTCCAATATACCAGTCACTGCTGTTCTTGTCCTGACGCGCAATAGTAACATAGTCACCAGGCATAGCCTCAAGATATACGGACTTCTTCCATTCCACAGGAACATCCTTGATGAACTGGAAAGCGTCCATACGTGACTTGTAGTTCTCTATTATGTCAGCAGCCATCTGCAAGGGACTATACAGAACCACATACAAGCCAAGCTGACGGCACAAGGTGCTGCGTACATGGCTGGTATTGGCGGGATTCATCTTGCTGCAATCCATCTCGAAGATACCGGGGGTATAGTCCATGGGGCCACCTATCAGACGGGTAAAGGGCAGGATGGTGGTGTGGTCCACAGGGTTGCCTCCAAAACTCTCGTACTCGGTTCCTCGGGCGCTCTCATTAGCAATCAGATTGGGATATGTGCGGCAAATGCCCGTAGGACGTACTGCCTCGTGGGCATTAACAGTAATCTTGTGCTCGGCTGCCTTCTTGATACAATAAAGGTAGTGGTTGTTGAGCGGCTGGCTATAGTGGTGTTCGCCATAGGGGACGATGTCGCCAACATATCCGCTCTTCACGCTGGTATAGCCCCACTTGTTCATCAGTTCGTAGGCCTGCTCCAGATGGCGTTCGTAATTGACCGTGCTGGAACTGGTCTCGTGGTGCATTATCATCTTCACACCCTTCTCCTTGGCATAGCGGCTTATTTCGGCAATGTCAAAGTCGGGATATGGTGTAACGAAGTCAAAGACATAGTCCTTCTGTTTGCCAAACCAGTCCTCCCAACCTTCATTCCATCCTTCCACCAGAACGGCATCAAAGCCGTGCTCTGCGGCAAAGTCGATATAGTCCTTCACATGCTTGGTGTTGGCACCATGCTTGCCATTGGGTTTCAGGTTCTTGTAGTCGGTAATGCCCAACTGCACACTATACACGTCATCGGTATATGCCCAGGAAGAAGCACCCTGGATCATTTCCCACCACACACCGATATACTTTGTGGGCTTTATCCAACTGGTATCCTCTATCTTGCAGGGTTCATTCAGATTCAGTGTCATGCGGCTGGCAAGAATGTCTGCACCAGTACGGCCAACGATGACCGTACGCCAAGGGGTGCTCCTCGGTGTCTGCATGTGTCCCTTGTTACCCTGTGCATCGGGGGTCAGGTGGCTAACGAACACCATGCCTCTGCCTTCGGGCTGCTCCAATGTCAGGTGCATTGTGGCATAATCTATGCAAGCCGCCTCATGCAGGTTGATGAAATAGCCGTCCTCGGTCTGCATCAGCAGGGCGGTCTGTACCGTTGTGGGACCTGCAGGTGTCTGGCTGCTGTTGGGGGCTATAGCCTTTGGCATCCTGCCCTCAATCTCACTGAGCCTTGTTGTCTGCCACTCATACTCCTGGGTATCATAGTCACCTGCTATCCACCACGCCTTGTGGTCTCCGGTCAGCGCAAACTCGCTCTTCTCTTCCTTAATAATAAAATAGGTAAGATTCTTCTGGCTGGGGAACTCATATCTGAATCCCAGACCGTCATTGAACACGCGGAAGCGAACCGCTATCTGGCGGTCGTTCTTCTTTTGGTCCAAAGTTACGAGCATTTCATTATAGTGGTTGCGTATCTCTGTCTCCTCGCCCCAAACGGGAATCCACGTCTCGTCGAAGGTGGATGTCTCTACCTTAGCGACGCTGAAGCCTGTCTGCATATCAGCACGCTTCTCTATCTCCTGCTTGGCGGCAAACTGGCTGTATTCAAAATCTGTAGCCTTTTCCGGATTCTCTTCCTTGAGCTGGAGACCGAGATAACTGTCGGCAATGATAGTCTTGCCATCCATCTTAAGGCTGTAGACGGGGCGTCCCTTGGCATCAAGACGGAAGTCAAGTTCCACCTTGCCGTCGGGGCTGGTCTGCTTCTGTGCATATCCTGCCATAGTGGCAAGGCAGATGCATGCAATAGTCAATAATGAATGTTTCATGGTTGGTGGATTGGTTATTTGGTGAAATCAAGTATCATCATCTGCTTGGGTGCAAGTTCTATTTCCTCACCCAGCGTCACAATATTGTCGCCTATCACGTCGTATGCCCGACCTGCAGGCAATACCTCTTTATATATAAAAGCCTTGGCCTTGGCAGGCTTGCTGGTTCCGTTGGCAATGATGGTAACGGTCTTTCCGTCCTTCACACGGGCATACACAAAAACACCATCACGCACGGTGAACTGTACCAGGGAACCGTAGCAAACCGTCTCGTTGCCTTTGCGCCAGTTCAGCAGGCGGCGTGTGTAGTCGTGATACTGTGCCTGCAACTCTGTGCGTCCCTCTGCACTGAAGGCATTGTTCTTGTCACCAGGCCATCCGCCAGGGAAGTTCTGGCGCAGGGCACCATCGTTAACACTCTTGTTGGCATACATGCCTATCTCATCACCATAATACAACTGGGGTATGCCTCTCAGGGTAAGCAACAGAGCAAGCGCCTGCTTATAGCGTGTGATATCCTTGGCCTTCTCCTCTGTGGGCTGGAAACGGTTGGTGTCATGATTGGCAAGGAAGGTGAACACGCTGTTGGGGTTGGCATAGACCCTGTCCTGACCAAGAAGGTCGCACAGGCGTGCAAAGCCGTGGTCCCAGGTATCGGTCTCCTCGTCCACGCATGAGTTCAGCATATACATCATGGGGAAATCCATCACGGTCTTCAGTTCACTGTTCTTGGGCGCTGCCAGGGGGCTGTCCTTCTGCCAGTATGACACCGCTACGGGATTGTTGATCCATGTCTCTCCCACGATATTGAAGCCAGGGTACTCCCTTTCAATATCCATGCACCAACGGCGCATAAAGTCAAAGTCGTTATAAGGATAGGTATCCTGACGTATGCCATCTATGCCTGCATACTCTATCCACCAGATGCTTGTCTGTATCAGATAGTCGGCAACGAGAGGGTTTCTGCCGTTGAAATCGGGCATTGCCATAGTGAACCATCCGTCAACGGTAAGATTGAAGTCCAGTTTTGAACTATTGGGGTCACCAGGCATGCCAGTCTTATAGGTGGTGGGGGTATATATACTATTGTAGGTGAACCAGTCATCGGCAGGACGGTCACGGAAGAGGAAATTCTCGCTACCGCAATGATTGAACACGATGTCCTTAATAACCTTTATGCCACGTTTGTGACATTCATCCACCCAATTTCTGTAATCCTCATTACTGCCGATACGCGGGTCAGTGCGGTAGTAATTGGTAATGGCGTAACCATGATAACTCTGTTCGGGCATGTCATTCTCCAAAGTGGGAGTATGCCAGATAGCCGTTACGCCAAGGTCCTGCAGGTAGTCAAGGTGCTGTGTCATGCCTGCCAGGTCGCCACCGTGACGTGCCATGTCGGCACTGCTCCATGTGTCCTGCTTCATGCCCTTGTACATCTGCTTCTTCTGCTCGTCGGTAGTACCGGTGGCAAAACGGTCGGGCATGAGCAGGTACACCACATCACCGGCATCAAACGAATTGACAGGACGTGAAGCTCGTTGCTTCAGTTCGTAAGGAATCTCTTTGTAGAGTTTCTTGCCCTTGTAGAGTTTTATGCTGAACTTTTGGGGCTTTGCGCCATTGGTATTCAGGTAGAGAATCAGATAGTTCTGGTTCTTCAGTCTTACAGCGTGGTCAATAACCACTCCTTCAGCACCAGAAAGCACTGCTTCGCAATCCTTCACTAAGTCACTGTATATCAGTACCTGTAGGGTGGTATTTTTCATACCTGCCCACCAAAAGGCCGGATGAACCTCTGTCTTGCCCAACTTGGTTGGAGCAGCAGTGCATATTGCTGTTACACAAATGGTTAGAAGAAATACAAAATAAAAACGTCTGAACATGGTATGGTTTGTTGTTTAAGGTTTTCCGAATGCTAATTTATTCTTTTAACTAATGCCATTAACATCAATATAAAAAGAATGTAGAATATACAAAGAACATTTGCATTGATATTCAGGCATTTACCCAAAGACATCTGTAAAAGAATGTAGATTTTAAAACTTGCATATTCTGTATTTTAGAGATGCAAAACTTCATTATATTATTATATTTTCGTAAATTTGTTTCGCGTTAACCCTATTAAAATATCCATGAAACAAGCAATTCTCATCTTTTTCCTGTTTATATTTACACCTAATCTGTGCATAGCTGGTGACGAGACACAGGAAATATTGACAAAACTGGACCTGACCATACGCAAAAAGTCCCGATACCATGCAGAAAAGCGCCAATCCATCGACAGCCTCCAACAAATAAAGCAGGTTGTCTGTGGGAAGGCATTGATGAATGTCTACCACGAGTTATACAATGCTTATGCCCATTTCCAAAGCGACTCTGCCCTACTCTATACCAAACTGCTCTATGCCCAGGCCGTAAAGTGCAAGGACAGGAAGATGCAGGAGGTGGCGCTGATAAAACAGTCACTTACAATGGGAATTATGGGAACCTACCACCATTCAAACGCCCAATTGGACAGTTTAAAGAAAAGAATTAGCACACCAGAAGGCTTGTTGCAATATATGCATGTCCGGCGCACTATATACGGATGGCTGGCAGAGTACACCAAGGCACTGAGCGACGTACAGGAAAGCTACAACAGCCTGACCGAGCACTACCGCGATTCTATCCTTACACTGGAAACAGATCCCGTCAGCCATGCGGTGTGCATGGCCGATAAGGAAATAAGCCAGGGAAACATAAAAGCTGCCGAAAGCCTGCTGATGGGAATCAAGGGACAGGCAAAGGGCGAGCAACTGGCATATACCTTATATAATATGGGCACGGTGAAAAGACACCTTGGGCAAACGGACAGCCTTGTACAATATATGGCACGCACCGCCATACATGACATACGCCGTGGCGTGACAGAATACATTGCCTTGCAAGAACTGGCCGTGGCACTGTACGAACGCGGCGACATCGAGCGCGCCTACAACTACATGGTTTGCGCCATGGAGGATGCCACGTTCTGCAATGCTCGCCTTCGTTCCATTGCCATTGCTGAAATCTACCCTATTATCGACCATGCGCACCAGGAAGCACTCAACAAGGAAAGCAGCGCAAGATATATGGCCGTCATTGCCTTTGCCACGCTGACATTGATGATAATATGCTTTGCCGTGTACTTTTACTTCGAATCCAAGCGCCTTAGGTATGCACGCTCACAACTATACATAAGCAACTCCAGATTGGAGAATGCCAACCGGTTGCTGGGAGAGGCAAATGCCGATCTCAAGAAACTGGACAACACAAAGGAGAAGTATATCACATTCTACCTGAACCGATGCCGTTCATACATAGAGAACATGGACGAGTACCGCAAAGACCTCCTTCGGCTGGCAAAGGCAGGAAAACAGAACGACATTGTCAAGCAACTTAAGTCCGGACAGTACTTCGACGAGGAGAAACAGCGGTTCTTCAACGACTTCGACACGGCCTTCCTTGACACTCATCCCAACTTTGTACAGCACTTCAACGAACTTCTGCAACCAGAGCACAGGATAACCCCTCCAAATGGCGGACACCTTACACCCGAACTACGCATCTTCGCCCTCATCCGCCTTGGAGTGAAGGACATCGCCGAGATAGCACATTTCCTTAACTACTCCCTACCAACCATCTACAACTACAGAAGCCGCATCCATGCCATAGCCCTGTATCCCAAGAAGGAATTTGAGCAAAAGCTTATGGAGATATAGGATTGTATAAGCACCATACGTAATACCAATAAACACATACACCTTATTATATATATACTATCCAACTATGACCCTGCAACAATTTGAATATATCCTGGCTGTTGCCCGTTACGGACACTTCGGACGGGCTGCCGATGCTTGCAATGTGACCCAACCCACGCTCAGTGCCATGATAGGCAAACTGGAAGAGGAGGTGGGGGCAAAACTGTTCGACCGCAACCGTCAGCCCATTCGTCCCACACCCGTTGGGGAGAAGGTCATACTCCGTGCACGCGAAGTGCTGGAGCAGGCAGAAAGCATCAAGGACATCATCCTGGAGGAGCAGCAGTCTTTGGAGGGGACGTTCCGCCTGGGCATCCTGCCTACCATCGCCCCTTATCTGCTTCCGCGCTTCTTTCCGCAACTGATGAAGAAGTACCCGGCACTGGACATTAGGGTGAAGGAGATGAAGACGCACGAGATAAAGAGTGCCCTGTTGCAGGGCGACATAGATGCTGGCATACTTGCCGCCATTGACGGTTTGGAGGACTATGCTCAAACCTCGCTCTTCTATGAAAGGTACGTGGGATATGTATCTCAAGAAGACCCTTTGTATGCCAAGGATTCCATCCGCACCGCCGATGTGGCGAGCAGCGGACAACTGTGGCTGCTGGACGAG
>ERZ808048.52-NODE-52-length-24541-cov-8.519866_pt1 | contig 24541 bp, 21 predicted proteins | sample MGYA00380197_ERZ808048 | MGnify/ENA primary metagenome ERZ808048 (study PRJEB31490, sample SAMN06133377) | cow dung metagenome | isolation source: M1 | host: cow | place: China: Chengdu | collected 2015-05 ... | reverse complement strand
TACTGGGTGACACTACAAGACCACTATAGCAGTATCTCGCGCGGTGTGGTAGATTTGCGAGATGTGGTATTCTTCCTGAGCGTAGCTATAGCAGCAGTCATAGTAAGTATCCTTATCATGAACCGCGCCGAAAAACGATAATTTATGACACGCATTGGTTTATTGAGCGATACACATAGTTATCTGGATCCACGCGTATTGGAGCACTTTGCCGAAGTGGACGAGATATGGCATGCAGGGGATATTGGTAGCGCCATGGTGCTGCAACACTTGCGTGAGTTCAAGCCCACGCGAGCAGTGTATGGTAATATGGACAGCGGCGATGTACGATATTCGCTCAGCGAGTTTTATCGCTTCCGTGTGGAGGATGTGAATGTGCTGATGACCCACATTGGCGGCTACCCTGGGAAATATAATCCATGGTTGTTACCCATGTTCAAGAAAGAGACACCGCAGTTGTTTGTCTGTGGACATAGCCATATTTTGAAGGTACAATATGATCCTACTTGGCAGATGCTGACTATGAATCCTGGAGCGGCAGGCAAACAAGGTTGGCAGACAGTACAGACATTGCTGAGATTTGTGATAGATGGCAAAGAAATTCGCGATTTAGAGGTGATTGAGTTAGAAAGAAGGTAGCCAAACGTCTCAAAACATATGTTTTACAACATGTTTGAGCCATTTTAGCCAAAAACGTGTTGCACAACATATAAAGAAGTCTTGCGGGAATGGTAAAAAAGCAGTACCTTTGCAGCGGATTTAAAAATCGACACAATCTTTTTTGTACCTTAAAAAATCAAACAGACTAATACCGTGGAAAAATAGCCGTCGTGAGACGGCTTTTTTCTTTATATGGTATTACGTAACGAAGTGAAGCAATACCATATGAGAGGCGTCAAAATGACGGCTTTTTTCTTTATATAGTATTACGGAGCGATAGGGATTATCTCCTCTTTTTTATTTCCTCAGAGAGAAGGCGATAGACTGCTTTCTGCTCATCGTTGAGCAAATCCATATGATGGTTCATCACATTCTCGTCGCCACGGCGAGCAGGCCCCGTTTGTGCATCGCGCGGAGCAAGGGAATGAATCTTGGCAGACGTCTCATCTATCAATGGCAAGAGCGCAGAGAAAGGTATATGGGTATTCTTGAGCAGTTCGGCAGCCATGGTGTACATCAGGTTGGTAAAATTATTGGTAAACACCCCGGCTACATGTAGTCGCTCACGGTCGTGCTGCGTAGTTTCATACACATGACTGGTGATAGTCAGTGCCAAGGAATAAACTGCACTAATATCGTCTATACCACGTGCTTCGAAGAAGAGAGGCACCGTAGAAAAATCCTCTATCACGCGCGCCTTGCTGAAGGTTTGGAAGGGATAAAAAATGCCCGCATGGGGTTTGTCTTCGCCAAACACGGTGATAGGCATACTACCCGAAGTGTGCAGGTGCATCGCACGCTCTTTACCTTTGACTTGCGCTACCACCTCAGCCAAAGCTTCGTCTTTGACAGCGTAGATATACACATTTGCAGGAGGTAATTGGTCTAATCCCTCACGGCTACTGACCATCTCACAAGCGATACCTTTCTTGCGAAAAGCATAGTCCAAATTGGTGGCAACATTGCCCTTGCCTATGATAACGATATTCATGGTTGGTGTATGGGTTAAAGATTAAAGGTTAAAGGCACGGTAAAACTCGGTGACAGCTACAATACCATTCTCCCACACTTCCAGATCCATGGACTCATTAGGCGAGTGGATGGCATTCTTCTCCAAGCCAAATCCCATGAGTATGGTCTTCACGCCAAGAATTTGCTCAAAGCTACTGATGATCGGAATACTACCTCCACGACGTGCAGCAAGCGGTTTCTTACCAAATGCCACCTCAAAGCCGTGTTCTGCTGCCTTGTAAGCTGGAATATCAATTGGGCAAACATATCCTTGACCACCATGCATAGGTGTGATGTCCACACGCACACCCGCAGGCGCGATACTCTTCATATAGTCAACAAAAGCTTGGCTCACTTTCTCGTGGTCTTGATTAGCCACCAAACGGCAACTCACCTTGGCATATGCTTTGCTTGGCAACACCGTCTTACTGCCTTCGCCCGTATAGCCACCCCATATACCACAGATATCAAACGATGGACGACATGAGTTGCGCTCCAAGGTGGAATAGCCCTCTTCACCAAAGGTGGCATCCACATCAATCGCTTGGCAATAAGCCTCCTCGGAGAATGGAATCTGTGCTATCATCTCGCGTTCTGCCTCAGGGATAGGCAACACATCGTCGTAGAAATGCGGGATGGTAATACGGCCTTGCTCATCCACCACCTTTGCCAGCATCTCGGTGAGCGCATTGATTGGATTCTTCACGGCACCACCAAAGTGTCCGCTATGCAAATCGCGATTAGGACCCGTAACCTCCATCTGCCAGTATGCCAATCCGCGCAGCCCCGTAGTGATGGATGGGGTGTCCTTACCAATCATAGAGGTATCGCTCACAAGGATGATGTCGCATGCAAGCAATTCGCGGTGTTCCTCCAAGAATGCCTCCAGGCTCGGACTGCCAATCTCCTCTTCGCCCTCGAAGATGAACTTCACGCGGCAGTTCATCAGTCCCTCGCGCACGAGGTACTCAAATGCCTTGACTTGGATCATGGCTTGCCCTTTATCATCATCGGCACCACGAGCATAGAGGCGGCCATCACGAATAGAAGGTTCCCAAGGATCGGAATGCCACAGTTCGAGAGGCTCGACTGGCATCACGTCGTAGTGAGAATAGACGAGGACGGTGGGTATATTATCCGGAGTCTGGAGTCCAGATTCCGGAATGTATTCCGCATAAACGAAGGGATTACCTTGTGAAGGCATTACCTCAGCATGTTGTGCACCTGCTTCAAGCAATAATTCGCGCCAGCGTTCGGCACAACGGAGCATATCGTCTTTGTGCGCTGGTTGGCAACTGATACTAGGGATACGAATCAAACTCGCCCACTCTTCCATGAAGCGGGCACGATTTTCTGCGATATACGAACGGATATTCATGCTTGTAAGTTAATATGAAAGTATAAAACTGCTGCAAAGGTACAAAAATATTTACGATTTACAAAATTTACGGAGTACAATATTGCATATCAGCAAAATTAGTGCCACAATGATAGTCTATCTTCAGGGTATCTTCGGGGTATCTTCGGGAAAAATGCTTTGAAATACCCAATGGAATTTTGAATGAAAATTTGGTAGAATGAGAAAAAAGTAGTATCTTTGCAGCGTTTTATGTGCATATGGTAATGTTGCCCAAAAAGCGAGAAAAAAGATTGTTCGAATGAGTAGTAACCTACAAATGAAAATATTGGCGAAAGAGACTGCTATCTATGGCGTTTCTTCGATTGTTGGCAAGTTCCTCAATTGGATGCTGGTGCCGCTATACACCTATGTGCTGCAACAGCAGTCGGATTATGGTATCGTCACCAACCTCTATGCATGGACGGCACTACTCTTGGTGATCCTTACCTACGGCATGGAGACGGGCTTCTTCCGCTTTGCCAACAAAGAGGGCGAGAATGCACAGACGGTATATAGCACCTCGCTGATAGCATTGTTCACGACATCGCTATTGTTTGCTGTAGCGTGTGTGGTATGCCAAGTACCCATCGCCAACGCGTTGGGATATCCTGCTCATAGCGAGTTTATTGCATTGCTGGGCATTGTTGTGGCCATGGATGCGTTTGCCAGTATTCCGTTTGCATACTTGCGCTACAAGAAACGCCCATTGCAGTTTGCTGCATTGAAACTGCTATTCGTATTCCTGAATATCGTCCTCAATCTATTCTTCCTCGTACTTTGTCCGAGAATACAAGACTGGGGGATTATCTCGGCGTGGTACAATGCTGACTACGGCGTGGGATATGTGTTTGTGGCGAATATCTTGGCAACGGGAATACAAACGCTCTGTCTTTTGCCTGCGGTTGGAGAAGGGTTTAGGAGTTTAGGAGTTCAGGAGTTCAGGAGTTCAGGGGTATTTTCTTGGGGATTGCTCAAGCAGATGCTACGCTATTCATTGCCATTGTTGGTGTTGGGTGTGTGCGGTATCATGAACCAGACGCTAGACAGAATATTGTTTCCGTTCTTCTATGACGGAGCGGATGCGCAAGCGCAGTTGGGCATCTACGGTGCGTGCTTCAAGGTGGCGATGGTGATGATGATGTTCACGCAGGCATTCCGCTACGCGTATGAACCGTTTGTATTTGCCAAACACAAAGACAGAGAGTCGGTGGAGGCATACGCCGATGCGATGAAATATTATATCATCTTCTCGTATATGATCCTGCTGGGCATGATCTTCTACTTGGATTTGCTGAAGTTTATCATTGCCCCCTCGTATTGGGAAGGATTGAAGATTGTGCCTATTGTACTCTGGACGTATATCTTCCAAGGGGTATATTTCAATCTCAGTTTTTGGTATAAATTGACCGATAAAACGCAATGGGGCGCGTATTTCTCGTTGATAGGAGTAGTGATTACCTTTGGCTTGCAGGCAGTATTTGTGCCACGCATTGGCTATGTGGCTTCGGCAGCGAGCAGTACGGTATGCTATTTGGTGATCATGCTGCTGTCGTATTTTATTGGACGCAAACATCTAGAGATACCATACGATTTGCGCCGAATTGGCATATATACCCTACTCGTAGTGACACTTTTGGCAGTATATTACGGTTTGGCACAGTTGTTGCCAATGAACGAATGGGCACAAATGGGTGTAGGAAGTGTACTCTTTGTTATATACTGTGTGCTCTTCTATCGTTTGGATGGACGGACATTGATTAAGAAAAAATAATATATGTTTTCAGGAATAGTAGAAACGATGGCTCAAATCGTGAAGATTGAGCAAGAACAAACCAACAAACACTTCACTTTGCGCAACCCTTACGGCGAGCCGCTGAAGATTGACCAATCCATCGCACACAATGGCGTGTGCTTGACGGTGGTAAAGATGGAGGGCGACCTCTATACCGTGACGGCGATGCAAGAGACACTCAACCGCACCAACCTCGGCGAAGCGAAAGAAGGCGACTGGGTAAACTTGGAGCGCAGTATGCTGCTGGGCGAGCGTTTGGACGGACATATCGTGCAAGGGCATGTGGATCAGACGGCGCGTTGCGTGGAAGTGAAAGAGACAGAGGGCAGCTGGTACTACCGATTTGAGTATGAGAGTACCAAGGAGATGGCTATGCGTGGCTATTTCTGCGTGGATAAGGGATCAGTGAGTATCAATGGCGTGAGTCTGACCGTATGCGAACCCGATGTGGTAGACGGCAAAGGTTATGTCAGCGTATGCATTATCCCATACACCCATGATAATACCAACTTCAAGCATATCGAAGTGGGTACGCAAGTGAACTTAGAGTTCGATATTATCGGGAAATATATCACAAGAATGAATCAATTAATACAATAACAAGAAATGGACAAAATTAGTTATGCAATTGGCCTTAGCATGGGTCAAAACTTGATGGGAAGTGGCGTTACTTCCCTGGAATATGCTGATTTGGCAGCAGGTATCAAAGATGTATTGGAGAAAAACCAACCACAAATCTCTTACCAAGAGGCGCAACAAGTGTTGGGTAAGTTCTTCAGCGAATTAGAGCAAAAGATTGCTGGCGAAGCAAAAGCAGCAGGCGAGGCATTCCTCGCAGAGAACGCTAAGCGCGAAGGCGTGAAAGTAACTGAGAGCGGTTTGCAATACGAAGTATTGGAGGCAACTATTGGTCAAAAGCCAAAAGCCACCGACAAAGTGCGCGTACACTATGAGGGTACATTAATCGACGGCACTGTATTCGATAGCAGCTACAAGCGTGGCGAGAGCATCACTTTTGGTTTGAACCAAGTGATTAAAGGTTGGACAGAGGGTCTTCAACTCATGTCTATCGGCAGCAAATACAAACTCTACTTGCCATACCAATTGGCTTACGGCGAGCGTGGCGCTGGTGCAAACATCCCTCCATACGCAGCATTGATCTTCACCGTAGAGTTGCTCGGAATTGAATAATCAACTACAAAATAAACAATTAACAATGAAAAAATTAGCAATTATCCTCATTGCTGCAATGGCAATGATTTCGTGTGGCAACACTTACACAGGCAAGACCGTTGCTCTCACTAACCAAAACGACAGTATGAACTATGCATTGGGCTTGGTGAACGGTGCACAAATGAAGATGTATCAACTCCGCAACGATTCTTCGATGGAGACCGTTACTGAGTTTATTGATGCACTCCAACGTGGTTATGACGGTGCTATCGAAGAACTCAGCGAGGCAGGTAACATCGGTCGCAACATCGGTCACGCTATCAAGAATGCAGAGAAAAATGGTTTGGCAGACAATCCAGCATGGGCTATCAACCAAAAGATCTTCTTCCAAGGATTGGTAAACGGTTTGCGTCATGACACCACCGTGATGAAGGCAGAAGATGCACGCAACTACTTCCAAGCACAATATCAAGCGGCTTCTGCGCTCAACGATAGTATTGAGCCAGGCAAAGTAGTGAAAGGCAAGTGCATCTACAAGGTAAAAACCATCGCCCTCAACACCCAAAACGATAGTATCAACTACGCATTCGGTTACCTCAATGGCGACGAGATTGCTCGTTACGTATTGCTCATGGATTCTACAGGTCAAATGACTAAAGATTTTATCACCAACATCAACAAAGGTTTGAAGAGCAACGTAAAGAACCCACAAATCGTGAATATGGGTGAGCAAATCGGTAAAAACATCAAAGATCAAGAAGCACAAGGTTTGATTGGCGAGCCAAGTTTGGCTACTGACTTCGTGCTTATCAAACAAGGTTTCATCAATGGCTTGCTCGGCTTCACCGAACAAATGGACGGTACACAAGCAGGCGAGTACATCCAAAACACCATGAACAATATCAAGTATGGTTCAGTGAAAGAGGACGGCGAGAAGTTCTTGGCTGAGAATGCACTTAAAGAGGGTGTGAAAGTAACCGAGAGCGGTTTGCAATATGAGGTATTGAAGATGGCTCGTGGCAAAAAACCTGCTGCTACCGACCGTGTGAAAGTTCACTATCATGGTACATTGATTGATGGCACCGTATTTGATAGCAGCGTTGAGCGTGGCGAGCCTACATCATTTGGTTTGAACCAAGTAATCAAGGGTTGGACCGAAGGTTTGCAACTCATGCCTGTAGGCAGTAAGTTCCGCTTCTATATCCCACAAGAGTTGGGTTATGGCGCGCAACAAGCAGGCTCTATCCCTCCATACTCTACCCTCATCTTCGAGGTAGAATTACTCGGTATCGAGAAGTAATATCAACTGTTAACATGGGCATCATCGCCAAACAGAGTATTCAAGGCACCATCGTCACCTATCTTGGGGTGGCGGTGGGCTTTGTTACTACGTTCTTCGTACTTACGCGCTTCCTCTCAGCAGAAGAGATTGGTTTGGCGCGTGTATTGGTAGATGCTGCCACACTATTTATCGGACTTGCCCAATTGGGCACTTCCTCCTCCATTATTCGGTTTTATCCGCATTTCAGGAGTCAAGAACAAGGAACCAAGAGCCAAGATGAGCATGGATTTTTCTTCTGGACGCTGATTGTACCTTTGATAGGCTTTGCACTCTTTACAGCTATTTACTGCGCATGCTATACACCTCTTAGTCAATGGTTTGGCGAGAAGTCACCATTGTTTGTAGAGTACTACTATATGGTGCTTCCGATGGCGTTCTTCATGCTCTACCAGACCGTATTCGAAACCAATGCCAACGTGCGCATGCATATCGTAGTGCCTCGTGCAGTACGCGAGCTTATCACGCGTATCGGTTTGTTAGTGGTATATCTACTCTACGCCTTTCGCGTAGTGGATATAGATGGTTTTGTTGTGGCACTGTGCAGCGTGTATGCCGTGGCAATGCTCTGCAACATGGGCTACTTATTCTCATTGGGAGAGGTATCGTTGCGCCCAGATTGGAATTTCCTGCGTAGCAATCGCTCATTGGTACGACAATATTTGCTATACACGGGCTTCCTACTCATCTCCGCAGTGGCTTCGGTGTTAGCCCCTACCCTTTCATCATTCTTCATCACCGCAGAGATGGGACTCAGCTATACGGGCATCTTCGCTATTGCCACCTATATTGCAGTGATGGTTAGCATCCCTTATCGTTCGATGGCTGCTATTGCGGCACCACAACTGGCGACGGCTATCAAAGAGAATAACCAACACGAAACAGCTCACCTTATGCAGCAAGTCAGTAGTACATTGCTACTTGTAGGCGGAATCATCCTTTGTGTGATTTGGCTCAATATTGACCTTATTTTCCATATCCTCCCTAACGGCGAAACATATGCCTCTGCACGTCAAGTGGTATTGATATTAGCAACAAGCCAATTGTTTATTGCGGTATGTACCTTCACATCTTCCGCACTCAACTATTCGCGTTTCTACGCATTCTCACTATTGTTTTCATTCATCCTAACCGCCTCATCTATTGGACTCAACAATTTACTAATCCCACATTTTGGTATGGATGGAGCGGCAGTGAGCAACTTGATTGCCTATGCCCTTTACTTCCTACTTATCACACTCACAGTACGTCTTACGCTCCATGCGCCTACGTTCACGCGCCAGCACGCGAAGATTCTGCTGCTGATTGTGGTGATACTCAATTTGAATTTCCTATGGCAAACATACTTGCCTATCCATAATATATGGCTCAGTAGTATTATTCGCTCCTTGGTACTTATCGGTGGAGGTTGCGCCGTGGCATGGTTCAAGAACCTCTCTCCCGAAATCAACCAGCAAGTAAGGTCTTTATTGTCTAACTTCCAACAGCGTAAGCGGTCTAACTTCTAATTTCTAATATGCGTTATTTCATTCGCTTTGCATATGATGGTACTGCCTTTCACGGCTCACAACGCCAGCCCAATGGCATTACTGTTCAAGAAACAATGGAGCAGGCATTGGCTATGATCTTCCGCGAGGAGGTTCCTCTCACATTCGCTGGTCGCACCGACGCAGGTGTCCATGCCCGAGAGATGTTTGCGCATTTTGATATAGGTGAAGAGGCTATGAGGCGAGAAGGCGAAAGGCTCGTATTTCGCCTCAACGGCATTTTGCCCAATTCCATCGCTATCTTTGATATCTATCCTGTAAAAGACGACGCTCATGCTCGTTTCGATGCAGTACGCCGTACTTACGAATATCATGTAGTGGATCACAAAGATCCGTTCCTTTGCACACAAGCCACACGCATACGTCCAGGATTGGACTTTGCGGCCATGAACGAGGCAGCGCAATTATTGATTGGCAAACAGGACTTTGCTTCATTCTGCCGCACGAATACGGATGTGAAGACCACTATCTGCGACCTCACGCATGCTGAGTGGAAAGAACTGGGCAACGGACATGCCGTATTCACCATCGCTGCCGACCGTTTTCTGCGTAATATGGTGCGTGCGGTAGTAGGTACATTGTTTGAAGTCGGTCGTGGTAAGATGACTAAGGAGCAATTCGCTGAGGTCATTACGCAACACAACCGCTGCGCTGCTGGCGACTCTGCCCCTGCAGAAGGATTGTTCCTCACGCATGTAGAATATCCCGAAGATATTTATATCCGATAGATCACTTTCTAATAATCTTTTCAAATTCCCTACTGGTTTCGGGAGCACCATAGGAGATCTCTAGGACATCGGTGGGCTTTCTGTGGGCTACTCCTTCTCCACTCGCACCACACAATAACCACACTATTGGTGGGAATATAGTGCCCTGCGAAAAGAAATAGAAACAAAAACTCTCACCCTATTGAGGTGAGAGTTTGTTTTACGACCTTAAATATAATATTCGAGCGTTATTATTTCTTTGGATATGCCCATTCTCCTATTACAACCAAGTTTCCTGCTTTGTCCTCTCTCTCTGCAGAATAAACAAAGCTACAACCAGCGGATACTATTGCAGCCACTTCTTCGTGAGAAAGCTTAGCAACTGCTTCTTCAAAGAGTTTTTTGGCCTTAGCATCGCAATCCTTTTCACTACTTCCTTCTATAATTACAGGTCCATAAGGAACTTTTTTATCTACTTTGAAGTAATTGTCAACAACAAAAGAATCATCCCAAGAACCATTAAATTTATGGATTCCAAAAGAATAGCCTTGTTGCATTGAAATAGTTTCTTCGCAGGATGTCAATCCCAATGCTAACACTAAAAAGCAGCACATAGCCACCGAATTAAATAGTTTTTTCATTTGTTTGATTATTAATTAGTTATTTACAACACTATTGTTGTTTTGATTAAATTTATAAATTCGTAATTGAATATTTTCTCTTAGTTGCTCGCTATATAGCCAAGGCTCTATACTATGATAGTCTCCCTGATTGAGTATATTGAGGATGTTAGGCAAATAGCTACCATCGAAACCATCAAGTATCAGAACATTGTGTTCTGTAGAGAGAGTAACAGTTATGCTATCGTGCAAATAAGCTGGTGTCTCATCAACACGCCAATTGACAGGATTGATACTCATTACGTTAGGAGAACTAATGACAGGTTTGATGTACTTTACATCTGATACAGAATTATAACATATCGTTACTCCAATATCAGCTGAATCCTTTGCTCCAATGATCCATGGTGCTACCAGCGTATCGGCAGGTGTGACCTTATAACCCAATACATATGCTGCTACCATTCGCTGGCGAACATCTTCGGATAATGTTTTCATAAGTTCAACGACAGATTTGCCACCTTGACTAAAACCTGCAAGTACAAATGGACGCTGATTATTGTGATGATTCAAATAATATTGGAAAGCATTTTGAATATCAACGAAAGAAACTGCATGATATCGTCTGTTGATTGTATCCTCATTCAATGTAGCCCATGTATCAAGAGTAATGTGACGATAATATGGAGAATAGAAATTGTTGTTTTCTGCCATATAAGCAGCGATTTTCAACATTTCTATTTTCATATTGTTACGATGCACAATATTGTAAGGATCTGCATAATGAGATAGTATTCCTTCTTCGTTGTACCAATCATACTCCCATGTAGATGGAATATAGAATACATCAGCACCTGTGTTATGAGCATTCTGTTCTATATACCACATCATCGTGTCCTCGTAATTAGGAGTTTGCGGTATATATATTGCTTGAGACAATCGTTCATTTCGACATCCTATGAATAAACCAACCCATAAGATAACACTATATTGTATTAGCCTCCTCATTTTTTTAGAAGTTATCTGCATTACATCAATAGCACCAAATGTTGTTAATCCAATATTCAAGACAACTCACCCTTCTTGCAAAAAAGCAAGTAGTTCGGTCATGTTATTAAATACTTGGTCTGCTTGAGATAAATCTTCTTTGGTTAATATGCCCGTATTCACGGCATAAACAGTCAATCCTGCTGCTTTACCAGAGCGAATACCCAAGGGCGCATTCTCAATAACAAAGCATTGCTCTTTTTTAAGTCCTGAGCGTTCCCACGCTTTCAGATAGGGTTCTGGATCGGGTTTTCCGTGCGTAACATCAAAAGCAGTAATCATTCTATCTTGCTGAAAGATAGATGGAAATACCGTATTTAGACTATCCAACAATGTTCGCATACCAGAGCCTGTAACCACCCAAATTTGACTGCCCGATTCTTTAACAAACTGCAGCACCTCTGCGACGCCAGGAATAGTAGGCGTAGCGGTATTGATCAATCGGTGATAGTATGCAGACTTCTCCGCATAAATCGTCTTTACTTCATCTGGAGTTGCATCTCTACCAACAGTTTGTTGGAATGCCTCACGAATGACCGATTCACCCGTGCGACCTTCGTTGATATAACAATCGCGGGCAGTAAACGGAATCCCGTGTGCTTTCATCACTTCTTCCCATGCAATCGCATGATGAGGCATTGAGTCGAACAATACCCCGTCCATATCAAAGAAATATGCTTTGTTCTGCTTCATAATGATTAACTACTTCGCTAGCATAAAAAAATTGCTGCATTGCTTTTACTCGAGAAAACTCCTATAAAACAGGATTTGAGGGGTACAGACCCTTTGTAATCTAACTACCTCACCGCTACGACAAATGTCGGTCACCGCGCAGAGTATTAGCACGCCATTAGAAAAGCACCTACCTCGTAAGATAAAAATTGTTGAGTTTTCCGGTCTCTAAGCAATGCAACAATATATTTAAGATCGCTTTATACTTCTTTACAATTTCTGTGCCAAAAGATAGTGAAGCATAAAAAAAATTAAATATTTCACGCTTCGCTATTTCAAGTATCTAAAATCTCCATGCCAAAGTAGCAACAATCCGATGGGTTTGTGTGCCAATCTCCAGCGGAAATGCTTGTACTTCAGAGGCATATTGACGAATCGTTTGCCAACGATACTGGTATGCCAATTGAGCTATCACTACATGGCTACGATAACCAATACCCGCACTCGCATATTGCGAAGAGGCAGTATAGCGATAATCCATATCTGTACGAATCTCATTATAACCCAATAACCATATAGGGTCTTCTTTCATAAACGACGATTCATATACATATCCTGCATTGAAGAAAAGTCCGCGATATGCCTGTGCTTCTGCGCCAACACGCAGGGTATGCACATCTTCCATCTCCGAAGAATGGGCATAATCGTATTGCAGCGCCAATAGCCCTAAACTACCCAACTGACCTGCTACACTCACACTCGTGCGTAAGGGCGATACCATTTCTGTGGATATCACGCCACTGGCAGGAGTCAAGACTTCGTATTTTTGCCCTGCTATATTGCTATACATATCGCCTTCCGTCTGCACGGAAAGACTCAGCATGGTCGGCGTTTGGAAAGAAGCACCCACACGTATGGCTTGGATTGGTCTATAAATCAAACCGATAGAACCACTCACTCCCACCCCAGATAGATGATACAATGATTTCAATTCTGCCGAATTGATGCGGTCTGTCTCGAGCAAAGAAACATTTTTAGTATAACTCAATGTTGGTATATTCAAATTCAATCCCACATACCATTGATTGCTGATATTGCTTGCCCAAGATAAGGTATATTGGTCATAACTGCCCGATTCTGAGATGGATAACGAGCCACTGGTCAGATTCACAGCGGGCTCCCATTGACTATTATCCATAGGATTAATAAGATACGCCTCATAGCCAAGGATACTCAACCACCCTATTTCAGCATTATCCCATGGCTTATCTTGCAAGTTCTCCTCTGCGATGCCTCCCATATCATTGGTAATATTGCAGATAGTAGATACCATTCCCAAGTCCTTGCCCTCTACGAGAATATCACGATTGAAATTAGCAAGGCGATTGACCGTAAACATAAAATTATTGTAAATCATGCCACGTTGTTTGCTTGGATTTCCCCATGCCCAAATGGCAGATACGTGTGGCGCTGCAAAGCGGGCACGTTGATATGCATCCTTGCTACCAACCTGATGTGTACGATCTATTGTTTCGTCAATGGTTAATGCTATCTCACTACGACGATATAATCCCAATCCAGCAGGGTTGTCCAACACCGCCGATGGGTCACCACCGATTGCCGTCATTGCTCCTCCCATACCCACATAGCGAGCCGTACCGATGATTTGGCGCTCAGCAAAGCGCTGCACATCCTGAGCTCTCAGTGCGGAACCAAGAAGAAGCCACCAACAGCAAAGACTCAATATGTAGGCATATCGTTTCACCTAATTCAAAATTCTCAATTCTTAATTATCATCACTACGGTGTCGGGATATTGTGTCGTATCTTCCAAAAAGATAAACTCGCGGGCATTGCGATCATATACAGGTTCAGCAGGCACAATCGTATCTGCTGATGGCCAATAGTAAGAGTCATCGGTATATAAGCCTACCCCATCCCTCCCTGAAGGGAGGGTGTTAGGCGATGAGGCGAGAGGCGACAAGGCGACAAGACTCGGAATCAATAGCCCAACGGTTAATATGATTATGCAGCGTTTCATACGAGTAAGGACACTAAGGTCATTAAGGACTTTAAGGTCGTTACTTGAGTTGTAGCAAAACCTATGCCAAAGGCAATTAGTTGCGGAAGCCGATGATCTCGCGTACCTCGCGGATAGTCTTCTCTGCACTAGCCGCAGCAGCCTCAGCACCCTCGCGTGCTACCTTAGCCAAGTATTCTTCGTTGTTCTGGAATTCGATGATACGCTCACGAATAGGTGCACAAAAGGCGTTGATATCCGCAGCAAGTTGCTTCTTCATATCACCATAGCGGATGGCCATATTGTTGTATTGGTCGTTGAAGTAATCGTAGGTATCTGGCGTAGAAACGAGTTGCATGAGCGTAAAGAGGTTCTCGATAGGCTCAGGTTTCACTTGGTTGAGCATGGTAGGACCTGCATCGGTAACTGCACGCATCACTTTCTTCTTGATTGTAGCCTCATCGTCGCAGAGATAAATAGCATTACCCTCGCTCTTACCCATCTTACCGCTACCATCCAAACCAGGTACTTTTACAGCCTTAGCATTGAAGTGGAATGACTCGGGCTCCTTGAAATACTCTATATTATAGATACGGTTGAATCGGCGAGCGAACAAACGCGCCATCTCCATATTCTGCTCTTGATCCTTGCCCACAGGCACTTTATCTGCTTTGTGCACCAGGATATCGGCTGCCATGAGAGATGGATAAGTTAGCAGACCTGCATTCACGTTGTCAGGTTGCTTACGTGCTTTCTCCTTGAACGATGTTACACGCTCCAACTCGCCCAAATAGGCGTTCATATTGAGATAAAGGTATAGCTCAAGCACTTGCTTCACATCGCTCTGCACATAGATAGGTGCTTTCTGAGGATCGATGCCACAAGCCAAATACTCTGCCAAAATGGTGCGAACAGAGGCGCGTATATTTTCTGGGGTTGGGTGTGTAGTGAGTGAGTGCCAATCGGCAATAAAGAACATACAATTGTATTCCTCTTGCATCTTCACAAAACTCTTCACAGCACCGAAATAATTACCAAGGTGCAAATTACCTGTAGGACGAATGCCACTAATTACTTTTTCCATATTCTCTTAGGTTATTGTATATTTGGGTGCAAAGGTAGTATTTTTTTTTGACATATGCAAATGAGCAATAAAAATATCAGCAAACCTCATCAAAATTAGTAGGGTTATAGGTACAAATAACTGGAAAATCATCTAAGCTATTAGGTGAAGGCACAAATTGTGCTACGTAAATTTTGTAAATTGTAAATATTTTTGTACCTTTGCAGTCTAAATTATAAAATCACAAATTTATATGACTCGAGATTTAGAGATTTTTGACATCATCCGCCGTGAGCGTGAACGTCAGACCAAAGGCATCGAATTGATTGCCAGTGAGAACTTTGTCAGCGACCAAGTCATGGAAGCCATGGGTAGCGTACTGACCAACAAATATGCTGAGGGTTATCCAGGCAAACGCTACTACGGCGGTTGCGAAGTGGTGGACGAGAGCGAGAATATCGCACGCCAACGCCTCTGCCAACTCTTTGATGCAGAGTATGCGAATGTACAACCCCACTCTGGCGCACAAGCTAATATGGCAGTATTCATGGCATGTCTGCAAGCAGGCGACACCTTCTTGGGTCTCAACCTTAGCCATGGAGGTCACCTCAGCCACGGTTCGCCAGTGAACTTCTCTGGCTTGATGTTCAACGCATTGGAATACAATGTCAAAGAAGATACAGGTCGCGTAGACTATGACCAACTGGAGCAAGTAGCGCGCGAGCATAAACCAAAACTCATCATCGCGGGCGCCAGCGCATACAGCCGCGAGTGGGATTACGCGCGTATCCGCAAGGTAGCCGACGAGATTGGTGCTATCTTCATGGTGGATATGGCTCACCCTGCTGGACTGATTGCAGCGGGCTTGTTGGAGAACCCTGTGAAGCACGCCCATATCGTGACCTCTACTACCCACAAGACCTTGCGCGGTCCTCGTGGCGGTATCATCTTGATGGGCAAGGACTTCCCTAACCCATGGGGCAAGACTACTCCAAAAGGCGAGGTGAAGATGATGTCTGCATTGCTTGACTCAGCCGTGTTCCCAGGCACACAAGGTGGACCATTGGAGCATGTGATTGCAGCCAAAGCAGTAGCGTTTGGCGAGGCACTAACACCAGAATTCAAAGAATATCAAAAGCAAGTACAACTCAATGCTGCTGCTATGGCTAAGGCATTGATGGACAAGGGATATAAGATCATATCTGACGGTACAGACAACCACTCTATGCTAGTGGATTTGCGCACCAAATACCCAGACTTGACAGGTAAAGTGGCAGAGAAAGCGCTCGTAGCAGCCGACATCACGACCAACAAGAATATGGTGCCATTCGACTCACGCAGTGCATTCCAAACCAGCGGCTTGCGCTTCGGTACACCCGCTATCACCACTCGCGGATTGAAAGAGGATAAGATGGCATGGATAGTCGAGCTCATCGACCGTGTACTCAGCAATCCAGAATCAGAGGAGAATATCGCTGCTGTACGCGCCGAGGTGAATGCCGAAATGGTGAAATACCCATTGTTCGCTTGGTAATTTCCGTTTAGTGTTTAGTGAACGCTTCGCTACTGTTTAGAGGTATGGAGGTATTATTAGGCAAAACATTAGAAGAACTGCAAGCGGTGGCCCAAGAAGTTGGGCTGCCGCGTTTTGCTGGTAAGCAGTTGGCAGAGTGGATATATGTGCGCCGTGCGACCTCCTTTGACGAGATGACCAATATCTCGCTCAAAGGGCGCGAAGCACTCAAAGCCCGCTACACCATCGGTCGCCATACGCCTGTAGCCGAAGCCATATCCAAAGACGGAACAAAGAAATACCTATTTCAGGTAGGCAATGAGACGAGAAGCGATGAGGCGAGGTATATCGAATCCGTCTATATCCCTGATAACGACCGTGCTACACTATGCGTTAGCACACAGGCTGGGTGCAAGATGGGATGCCGTTTCTGTATGACTGGTACTCTCGGTTTTCATGGGCATCTCACCGCGGCTGATATCCTTAATCAGATTTTCTCTATACCTGATGCCGATAAACTGACCAATATCGTGTATATGGGTGAAGGCGAACCCATGGACAATCTGGACAACGTGCTCCGTTCGCTCAATGCCATGACCAGTGCTTGGGGCTGTGCATGGTCGCCTAAACGTATAACAGTCTCATCGGTGGGTATCACTAAAGGTTTGAAACGCTACATAGAAGAGAGCGAATGCCATCTCGCTATATCGTTACATAATCCGTTCGCTATTGAGCGTCAAGAAGTTATGCCTATTGAAAAAGTGAACCATCTCAGTGAAGTAATTGCCCTGCTCAAGCAATATGATTGGTCACACCAACGCCGTGTAAGTTTCGAATATATCTGTTGGGGAGGCGTAAATGACACCCCTAAACATGCCAATGAACTCCTGCGATTGCTCAAAGGATTAGATTGTCGTATCAACTTGATCCGCTTCCATGCTGGAGTTGATCAATCTTTCACAAGTAGTAATGAGCAGCAAATGGAATGGCTACGCGATTACCTTACCGAGCGTGGCATCACAACTACCATCCGTCGCAGCCGTGGAGAAGATATCCTTGCAGCATGTGGCATGTTGGTAAATGCTTTGAACAAATAACCTTGATTATAACGCATAATTATGAAGATTTCTACGAGAGCGCAAAACATGCCAGAATCTCCTATTCGTAAGCTGGCAAAATATGCAGACACAGCCAAGCGCAATGGTGTGCATATCTATCATCTCAACATCGGTCAGCCCGATATCAAGACTCCTGAATGCGCTGCTGAAGCACTCAGGAACTTCCATCAAGAGGTATTGGAATATTCGCCATCACAAGGTATTAAGTCGTTGCGCACCAAGATGGTGGGCTATTATGCAGAATATGGTATTGACCTATCACCAGACGAAATAATTATTACCACAGGTGGTTCGGAAGCGATTATGTTTGCCTATATGGCATGTCTCAATCCTGGCGACGAGATTATCGTTACTGACCCAAGCTATGCCAACTATATGGCATTTGCCATCTCCTGCGGTGCTGTAGTTAAATCTGTGAAAACGGATATTGAGCATGGGTTCCGCCTTCCATCGGTAGAGGAGTTTGAAAAGCAAATCACCGACAAAACACGCGCCATTTTGATCTGCAATCCAAACAATCCTACAGGTTACCTCTATTCCAAACAAGAGATGATGCAGATTCGTGATTTGGTAAAGAAATACAATCTTTATCTCTTCTCGGATGAAGTATATCGCGAGTTTATCTACACCAAACGTCCGTATATCTCTGCTTTCCACTTAGAAGGCATTGAGCAGAACGTCGTGTTGATTGACTCTGTCAGCAAACGTTACTCAGAATGTGGAATTCGTATTGGCGCACTGATTACCAAGAACAAAGAGGTACATAAGGCCGTGATGAAGTTCTGCCAAGCACGTTTATCGCCACCACTGATTGGTCAAGTCATAGCTGAAGCTTCCTTGTCAACCCCTCAAGAATATATGGAGGAAGTGTATGATGAATATTTAGCACGGCGCAACTACTTGATTGACCAGTTGAATCAAATTCCTGGTGTGTTTGCCCCTACCCCAATGGGAGCATTCTATGTGATGGTTCAGTTGCCTGTGGATGATACGGATAAGTTCTGCCAATGGTGCTTGACAGACTTTCAATACGAAGGTCAGACCGTGATGATGGCTCCAGGTAGCGGTTTCTACACCGACCCAGAGCAAGGCAAGAAACAAGTACGTATGGCATATATCCTCAACAAAGAGGATTTGAATAAAGCTATGATTGTTCTGCGCAAAGCACTGGAAGCGTACAACGAACAGAAATAATACGTTCAATACTTACCCAACAAAAAAGCACGCATCTCTGCGTGCTTTTCTTATATCAATGGTTGGATTATTTCTTTGTGATACCATCACGTTCGAGAAGTGCATCAATAGATGGTTCGCCACCACGGAAGGCACGATAAAGTTCCATTGGTTTAGCCGTACCGCCACGCTCCAAGATATTCTTGCGGAAGAGGTCAGCGGCCTTCTTGTCGAAGATGGTGCCAGTTTTTGCCTTAGCAGCTTTGAATACTGAATAGGCATCTGCATCCAACAATTCAGACCACTTATAGCTGTAGTAACCAGCAGCATAGCCACCAGAGAAGATGTGTGTGAAGGCAAACTCCATTTGTGTGCCTGCCACGAGTGGCAATACTTGCACAGAAGCCATCGCTTGATCACCAAACTTAATCACAGCTTCGGTGGCAGTCAATGCCTCTGGCACAGCGAATGGCTCGGTCAATGTATGCCATGCCATATCCAAATAGCCGAAACTCAACTGACGTACGCATGCGTATGCAGCGTGATAGGTAGCTGCTTTTTGAATCTTATCCACCAACTCTTGAGGGATCACCTCGCCTGTCTCATAGTGCTTTGCAAAGGTATCCAAGAACTCTTTCTCGCTGAGGAAGTTCTCGTTGAATTGGCTTGGCAACTCCACGAAGTCGCGTGGTACGTTGGTACCATTTTGCGCTGCATATTGGCATTGGGTGAGCATACCATGCAAACCATGACCAAACTCGTGGAGGAAGGTCTCTACCTCATCGTATGAGAACAACGCAGGTTTTGTTTCTGTAGCGCGGGTGAAGTTCATCACATTCACTACATGAGGACGGATATTCTTCTTACCCACCATGTATTGCTCTTGGAAGTTGTTCATCCATGCGCCACCGCGTTTACCCTCGCGTGGGTGGAAGTCTGCGTAATATACTGCCAAGAATTTGCCCTTTGCGTCAAATACTTCGTATGCAGTTACTTCTGGGTGATATACTTGGATATTCTTATTCTCCTTGAAGGTCACACCATAGAGGCGCTTAGCCAAGCCGAACACACCTTCTACCACGTTCTCCTTCTTGAAGTATGGACGAAGTAGGTCATCAGAGATAGCATATTTCTCCTCTTTGAGTTGCTTACTGTAGAAGCTCCAGTCCCATGGTTGGAGGGTAGCGTAGAAGCCCTTGCCTTTTGCAAACTCTTGGAGTTCAGCCACTTCTTGCTTAGCCACTGGCATATAGCTTTCGCGGAGTTGGTCGAGGAAGTTCATCACATTCTCTTTGCTTTCGGCGCAAGTCTTGGTGAGGGATTTATCCGCATGGCAAGCCTTCTCGAAAAGTTGTGCCAATGCAAGGCGGGTATTCACGATGTCGATGATTACCTGGGTGTTATCAAACTCGCCACCGATCGCACGACTATTGTATGCGGTATAGATCTCACGGCGCAAGTCACGATTTTGGCAGTCTTCCATGATTGGCAGATAGGTTGTTGGCTTGAGATCGAGCAACCAACCTTCCATGCCTTTCTTCTCAGCATTGGCTTTCAACATGGCTTTGGTATCGTCGTTGAGACCTGCAAGGTCGGCTTCGTTAGTCACGAGCATGGTCCATGCGTTGGTAGCTTTGAGGACGTTTTGACCATAGACAAGAGTGAGTTGCGAAAGCTTTGCGCTGAGCTCTTTATATACTTGCTTTTGCTCGTCGTTGAGGTTTGCACCGTTGTTTGCGAATGACTCATAGATATCCTCAAGCAACTTCATTTGCGCGGCATTGAGTTTCAGTTTATCTTTTTGGTCATAAACGGCTTTGATACGTTTGAAGAGTCCTTCATTGAGGCGGATAGTAGCCGAGTACTCCGACATTTTTGGTGATAGTTCCATAGCGATAGCTTGGAGTTCGTCGTTGGTCTCTGCTGAAGTAAGGTTGTAGAAGCAACCCGCCACCATGCTCAATAATTCGCCTGATTTCTCGTATGCCTCAATGGTATTCTTAAAGGTAGGAGCTGCAGGATTATTGACGATAGCGTCAATCTCTGCCAAGCCCTGCTTGATACCCTCTTCAAAAGCGGGCATGTAGTGCTCTGGTTTGATGTCATTGAACGGATAGGTTCCGTGTGGGGTCTTCCATTCTTTGTATTGGAAGAATGGGTTGGCACTTGCCAATAGGGTTACTGCCATTGCAGCCATAGTTAAAATTGATTTTTTCATATTGATTGTTATTAATTATCGTATTGGTCTAATTAGTCTAATTGGTCTAATTTAGCAAAACCTCACTTCTCCGAAGAACTCAGGTAAATGGAAAGCAGGGGCTGGGGCATTGATTGGATTCCAAGAAGCATAGTGCTTCATCGGAGTCTTGTCGCCACACTTATAGAAATTAGCGCGACGCACGTGCTCGTGCGCGAGGTTGAGTTCGATCAACGCCAATGGAATCGCCACCAGCAATGTCCAATGTGCCGCGCATAATTGTACGGGAAAGCGCTGAATGGAAGCCAGTTGCTCTGCATTCAGGCGCACCACATCCACTTTGCGCTCTTTGCGATTGGAGGCGTTGCACACACCTGCTGGATTGAACTCGAAGTTCCAATAGCGCGTGTTATCCGCATTGCCGATAAACATCTCCACGCAGGCATCTTCGTTCACGAGTTCGAGATCAGTGGTTTTGGTAGCCAATGGCACTTCACCCTTTACCTCAAAGCGCACATACAGCATCTCATCGGTATGCGCCAAAGTGAATGTAGTGGCTGGTGCAGCAGGATATTGCTCTTTCCAATTGAGCGAATCAATCACGCCTGTATTCGGCATCGCTGCCATAAGGGAATCAATCGTAGCCATAGAATGGCCACGCCAAGCAGGTTGATATATGGATTGTGTTTGTTTCATCTCTAAATCGCTACATATAGCACAGCGTCCAAACGGAATCATTTTCCTCCGCGCAACAAGTTGATATCTCCAGACAACTGATAGACACCTATCAATTGCTCTTGTTTCTTCACTTTCTTCGTATATTTAGGTTTGGAGATATAATCGGATTCCGCATCTGTACCCAGCGCACGAATCACGTAGTAATAGGCGCCTTCCGCAGCAGGTTTACCTCCGATGTTGCCATCCCAACCTTTAGCTGGATCGGTCCATTGGTACACCAGATGTCCCCAACGGTTATACACCCAGCAATGGAACTCCTTCAACGAACGATACGATACACGAAACTCGTCATTCACGCCATCGCCGTTAGGAGTAAAGGTATTTGGCACAGCCAACATCGATTCGCTGACATTGATAGTAAACTCCACCGAATCCAATTGACAATCGTCATTGCTGATCGCCACTACCGCGCGATAGGCTCCTGGTTCCATGAAGGTATAGCGATGTTCCGCTTCCGCGCGTGAAAGTATCTTATCGGTACCCTTGTACAAATCCCATTTGTAGTACTCCGAGTTGAGCGCATTGCTTCTAAAATACACCTCCAATGGTGCAGAACGATTGATCAATGTCTCTGGATCTACAGGTCGGTCCACCTCATTAGACTTCTCATTTGGTCGTGTAGTGACCACTGCCAACGGATTGGCTTTCAACGCGATAGGTTCAATCACTGGTGACACCAACGTATCTTCCACCAGCCCCAGCGAATCCAATAGCGCATCACGAATCGCAAAGGCGGTTGCTACAGGCGTTGCCCCTACTGTGATCACGTCTTTGAATGCTACCTGCTCCACCACTGCCGAATCCACCCACTGTTCGCTATCCTTGCTCCATTGCGCGTTCATATAGCTCACGCTACATTGGCGCGGATAGGTCTTACTCTGCCCATAGCGGTTCTCATATTGCATAGCGGGGACTGCTCCTGTCAATGTAAGCACTGTATTATCACACGATGGCGTAGCCTCTATGGCATGCACATCAGCGCGCAATTGTGTATAGTCAAACACCCAAAAATACTCGCGGAGATTGCCTTTTTTGAGCATATATCCCGCCCCATGCTCAGGATATAGGTAGTCGGTATTGTTCTGCACAGCATGCACCGTATCTGGCAAACGATACCAATCAATCGCACCGATCTTGGACTTCACCTCTGGATTATTCTCAAAGAGGAACAGCGTATCGCCATTGTGGGTTAATTGTTGCGCATTGCCCACACATTCAATATCTAATGCATAGGAAACGGTAGCAATAAATAATGTCAATACCAGTAGTATTTTCTTCATTTTATTTATTCACTTGGAATTTGGTCACGCCATTCTCAAAGAAGTCCACGATTTGCTTTGCCGCAGCGATACCAGCATTGATATTGGCTTCGGCGGTCTGCGCGCCCATCTTCTTGGGTGTAGCAAAGTAGCGTTCTACGAAGAGTTCGCGCATCTTTTGATCAGCTGCTGGCATCACATCAGTCATATACACAAAGTCTTTATGCTCCTGCATAAATTGGATCAACTCCTCCTCATTGATAACCTCTTTGCGGGCGGTATTCACCAGCACAGCGCCTTTAGGCATACGGCTGAGCAAGGCCTTATTGATACTGCCTTTTGTTTCGGGCGTAGCTGGTATATGCAAGCTCACGATATGACAGGTCGAATAGAGTTCTTCTGCCGAATGTAGGGGGGTCACTCCTTCTGCCAGCATCACCTCATCTGGGCAATAAGCGTCGTATGCGTAGATATCCATACCGAATCCTTTAGCGATGCGTGCCACATTACGTCCTACATTGCCATAGGCGTGGATACCCAGTTTCTTACCCTTGAGCTCCGTGCCACTGGTACCGTTGTATAGATTGCGCACTGCCATCACCATCATGCCGAGGGCCAATTCTGCCACGGCGTTGGAGTTCTGTCCTGGTGTATTCATTGCCACTACCTTATGCGCAGTAGCCGCAGCGAGATCAATATTATCATAGCCTGCGCCTGCGCGAACGACTATCTTAAGGTTCTTGGCAGCGTCCAACACATCAGCGTCCACATTGTCCGAGCGAATAATGAGCGCGTCCACATCGGCTACGGCTTCAATCAATTGGTCTTTCGAGTGGTATTTCTCCAGCAAAACGAGCTGATAACCAGCATGTTCTACCACCTCACGAATACCATCCACTGCCACTTTGGCAAAGGGTTTTTCTGTTGCTACAAGTACTTTCATTTTCTCAAATATATGTATTTGGGCGCAAAGGTACAAAAAAAATCGCATATCTGCAAGAGAAATGCAATTTTTGTTTAGAGAACGGCACTAAGTGCCTATAGTTTAGTGTTTAGTGAACGCTGCGCTACTGTTTAGGGTTTAGAGAAAGGTATAGGGTGTAGAGTGTAGAGACGGGGAAAGTATTGGATGATAATACAGTGGTAACGGAGTGATATCGAGGTGGTTTCGGGAAAGAAAGCGGAAAGATGCAGGTAGAAGACAGGAGGAAGACAAGAGGAAAATTTGGTATTCTCAGGTTAACAACTCGATTATCCTACGTATATCCTACGTATATCTTACGTATATGTTACGTATATCCTACGTAATTGACAGCGGAAAGAAAGGGATCTAATAACACTTTTTACATTCCCACTGATAACACTGATTGGCACTGATCTTATTTGTTATCCGTGTTAATCCGTGAGATCCGTAAGAACCTCGAAGCTACTGCCACCCTACGCAGCCCATATACAAGCATTTTTAGCTTGAAAATAAATTTTCGCTCAAAACGC
>ERZ808048.51-NODE-51-length-25395-cov-4.758156_pt1 | contig 25395 bp, 31 predicted proteins | sample MGYA00380197_ERZ808048 | MGnify/ENA primary metagenome ERZ808048 (study PRJEB31490, sample SAMN06133377) | cow dung metagenome | isolation source: M1 | host: cow | place: China: Chengdu | collected 2015-05 ... | reverse complement strand
ATTTAAGTATTTGAATATGTGTTTAAGGTGTTTACTTGAAAAAGTAATTTTGAAACGAAGAGCTATTTATATATAATAATGGTGATTCATACAGCAATAATACCTTTCGGTAAAACACAAGTTGATAGCTTATAATATTGAGATTCAAATTCTCAGCTGAGTCATTTTGGTCCACGAAGGGCTATTTATATGTAATAGAGAAAATAGCTCAACGAAGGGCTATTTATATATAATAATGCAGATTGCATTATTGGTTAAAGTTTTACTTATAGTAGTATTTATTTTAGAAAGGAGAAAGTAATTATGAATCACACAGCACAAACTATTGAAAACTTAAAAGAGCTTTTTGTAATCAAGGTAAAAGAGCACAAACTTTATGAAGCAAGTGTTCTTAGTAGAAAGATTGACTATTTGAGAGGCTTATTATGATGTTAGAAACAATTTTCAAAATCTGTAGTTGCATATATGTAATATGTTCAGCAATAATAAGTGTGACATTTACGATATGTATGATATTGATACTAATTGACTTAATTAAGAAGAGAAAATAATAAGGAGGAAAAAGTTATGACACTTACACTTTATTTTAAGGAAAAGGAACCAGTAGTTATTGAAGGAGTTACTTATAATATTTATTTTCAAACAAAAAATGTTTTACAGTATGAAGTAGGTCCTAAGAGATATGAGGTTTCAGATATTATTGGTTTTGCAGTACAAGAAGATATTAAGAAGTATAACATTTAAGGAGGATTCTAGTATGGGAATGTTTAGAGATAGAAAGACTGAAGTATTTTGTAATAATTGTAATTGTAATTGTAAAGCGATTAGTAGTCATCTTACGAAGTATAAAGGTAAACTTATGCAGATGCAATATCGTAAGTGTGTAGTATGTGGAATGTCTATGACCACATATAAGGATTTAGAAACAAAAGAAATTTACTATAATGGAAAGTTATACGAGCCACCAAGAAAGGAGTAAGTTATGGATAGACAACAGTATTTTGCAGACTATCACAAAAATAATTATGTAAGTAATACATCTAAGCGTGATAGCAAAGCTCGTACTACTATGGGAAAACTTTTAGTAGTTGTAGCTTATCATGCTAACTTAGATGGTGGTGATAAGTTTTCTGTTGCAAAAGTAACTGAAGAATTTGTCTCAAAATATGAACTGTCATACTTAAAAAACTTACTTAAGGAGAAATGGTCAGATGCAGTAATTTTTGAGCAGAATTTATTATCAAGAGTTCTTGAGTGTAGTCAGCGTAGTATAAGTAATTATATTGCAAAAGCAGTTGAGCAAGGATATTTACTTGGACTTGGCAAATATCAGTTAGAAGGTTCTACTTATGGTTCTGGTGTTTACATGGTAAATATTGAAAAAATTAAGACTGACTTTCAAGATATTTGGTTTGAGTGGTATCAAGAACTTGGTAATAAATATTATGAGCTTATTACTGACAAAAAAGAAAATGACTCTATAAAGTTGAACAATGAATGTATGAAGTCAAAAGTATTTAGAGAAATTTCTGAAGATGTAGCAGATTTCTATAAGCACACACCTGATAAGTTTAAGACACATTTTTTAGAGCTTGAAAATGATGGTAATTATTCATACGGAAGATATTATAGTGATTTTTGTCATACTAAGAATCCAGAGAAACATCCTGATATTTTGGACAGACAAGAGTTTCTTAATGAGTGGTTTGGTGATGTAGAAGTTGAGGAGTATGATGTTAACTCAATGATGTATCGTTCTTCCTATGACCTTATACACGAAAAATATTTATCACCAGAACAAGATGTATATTATGAGTTATACAAGGATATGGTAGATAGTCCTGCTGATATAACATATTTCAAAAAGTATTTAAGAGAATATCTTAAAAAGAATATTATGTCAGTATATATGGACCCTCGTAGTGTATATTGTAAATCAAGAAAGAATGCAAAAAATCTTGAAGAGTTAAATCTTCTTGAAGAGAAATACACTCAAGCAGAAATTATTGAGTTAGAGCAGTTATTTGGTTTACAGTATGAAGAGTTTTTAACAAGACTCAAAGAAGCACTTTACAAGTTTCTTTCAGTATATGATTTCGATGGAGACAAAAGAGTTTTCTTTGGTAGAATGTATTTTAAGTATGAAGCAATAATTTTACATTATATGCGTAAATTATTTAGTGAACATGATATTAAGACTCTCAATGTGTATGATGGTTTCTACTTTGAAAAAGGTGTTTGTAATAATGAATTATTTTACGAAGTATATCATAAAGCTATTGATATGACCAAGGAATTATTTAAAAAATATAATTATGACCTTGTAGCTTTATATGGTAAAAAGTTTGAAGTAAGAAAAAGATACACTAAGAAATATAAGCAGCCATCATATATGATACCTACTGATACTGTAGTAGAGAAAGTGTCAGATGTTGAACATAATAATAGAAGAAATTCTAAACAAGCAGATGTAAAACAAAAAGCACTTGAACTCGAAGCAAAAGGTATTAAGGCTGTATTTTAAGGGGGTATTAATATGAAGAAAATTATTAAGTGCAAATATTGTAATAGCACAAATCTTTTTACATACCCAAGTGGACTTCATACTGGATTATATTGTACTAATTGTGGTAAATGGCAAAAATGGTTAGGTAAAGCAGAATTGAAACTTGTAAAGAAACAAATTAACAAAAAATAAGGAGGAGTTATTATGTTAGCAGACAAGTTAAAATTTATACACACATCTTCAGGAATTCGTTGGTCAGAGGAATTAGCTGATGAAGTTCGTAAATTAATTGATTTACAAATTCAAAAGTCAATTCATGATGTTGAATTAACTGATGAAGAAGAAGTGAATTATAAAGCATGTATGAGGATATTTAGTATTTATGATTGTTCCCCAGAAATGTTTGCTTCATGGGAAGATTACGAAAGATTTGTTACTACATTTGCGCCAGATTTCTTTGGTTTTGAATGATTATTTAAGTGGCAGGAAAATCACGAAAAGCTTGTGATTTTCCTCGCCAAACATACATAAACAGCCAATATTATTAGGTAAAAAACCTAATAATACTAAAAAGTCTACAAAATGTAAACATTTTTTCAATAATATTTATAATAAACAAGGGAGGTAAATAGTTATGGTAATTGAATTTGTTACAAATGGAGTTAAATTAAGATTTGGAAATATTGAGCATTATAATTATGATGCTAAGAATAGAATTTTAGAATTTGACGATGGAATTACAAAAACTACTGTTGAAAATGTTACTGAATTCATTGTTGTAAAATAGAGTTTGAGCAAGAGAGGAGAAAGTTATGTTTAACGTAAAAGATATTATTACAGGTGAAGAATTGAATCCATATAAATATTTGGCAACACCATTATTTAACATACCAGGACTTAATACTCATCATAATTTAGTATTGATAGCAGTAGGAATTGATAATGATAAAGAAACTTATAAGTCAGAAACATGTATTGAAAATAGTCTGCTTCAGAGTTGTGTAGAAGGAGTTGAGGAAGCAGCTAAGTATATTATCAACCAGAAAGTAAATGAGTTTAAAGAGTATCTTGCTATGAATGGCAAACAAAATTATTTTGAGTTAACAGTATATTTAAACGACGAAATTATAGATATACTTAGTGTAGATAGTTGTTATATTTAGGAGGTAGTTATTATGAGCAAGAGAGAAGAGATTACTGAAAAGTATTTACTTATGGCTTTACAAGAGTTAGCAAAGCATAGAGGTTCAATTAAGAAAGGTAGAATGATTGACCAGATGTGGCATAAAGAGATGTATCAATATATGGCATTATATGAGCCACTTGAAGAAATTCCTAAAAAGAATGTAATTAAGTTAAAAAAGAAAGAAGTTTAAGTTATTTAAGAGAGGAGAATTAATTATGGGAAAACATGCAATTATCGGGGCAAACATCATGGACAGACTTATTAAGTGTCCAGGTTCTTTAAAATGTGGAAATGGCTCTTTAGATGACTACTACAAGAGCACAAAAGGTAAAACACGTAGTTATACCAAAAATCGTATAGAGTGTAATGCAGCAACTACTTTTGGAATGAAGGTAGATGAGTATTCAAAGAATCTTCTTAGATGGAAGTTTGGTTTACCTGAGAAGAGAAAATATACTAATAGTGATGATGATTTAGGACAGAGTGATGAGCAAAAGTTACTTAGACAATGTGGTGAAGATTATTGTCGTCACATGGAAGCACTTCGTAAAAGATTTGGTAAATGTAGTTTAGACCCTGCTTATGATATGAGTAGATATATGCCAAGTATTGATAATGTAGAGTTTAGAGTTACATTTAACCCTGATTTTGTAGCAATTAATGCAGATGGTACATATAGAGGAACTGTATATGTATCTGACTTAACAACTGGTCGTAGTTATGATAGAAACAAGATGTTTCAGGTATTATGTTGTGCAGTAGGTATTATAACTACACATAAAGAATGTAATGCTTGTATATGTGAAGTATATAATCCTGTTACAAAAGAAGTTATGATTTCTAAGTTTTACCGTGAGGAGCTTGAAGCATGGCGTGATGAAGTTATTGTACCTGCATTATATAGAGTAAGAGATGCTCTTAGTGATAGAAAAGAGAATATTGAAAATCATAGAGCATATAATAGTTGGTGTGATAGTTTTTGTATCTATGCTTCTGAAGGTTGTTGTGCTTGTCATAGTAATAAAGAAAAAGTTGAGAATGACGTACCAATTCAACTCAACTTCTTCTATAACAATATGAACGAAAAGGATAAAGAGCAATATGCAGCTCTTTTTAAATAAGTAGTTGAATAGACATTAGCCGATTGGTTAATGTCTATTTTTCTTTATTATAACACCTAAAATAATGTTTGTAAGTAGTTTTAAATATAATAGGGTTACTATATTTCTATAGTAACCCCTTTATAATAGGAGGATTCCAGTACGGGAGTTGGCGTCCTCCATTGTACTGGCTTATCCTAACATACGATTTACAATATCTTGAATAGCACTATAATTATAGCCTGCTGCTTCAAGTCTATTTCTTCTATCAGTGCCATTACCCCATTTACCCTGAATTACTTCATGAGCAATTTCTTCATTTGACTTTTTAGTATTATTGCTATATACAACTTTACCATTTGAGTCAAATACAGAATATCCAGGTTTACAAGCATTGATAGCATTTTTAAGAATTTTGTAAGCACCAATTTGAGTTTTTGGTTTATCCCAAGCAATTCTTACTCTATAGAGTTCTGCTTTTGTTTTCTGCTTATAATCTTTTTCAAGAGCTGCTTTTGTATTTGGACCATAAAGTCCATCTACAGTAAGTCTATGGTCTCTCTGGAAATTTTTAACTGCAGTTTCAGTATCTGAACCAAAACTACCATCTACACCACAAGAACCGCAAGAATATCCACAAGTAATAAGCATTGTTTGCATAACCTTTACATCTTCACCCTTATCACCTTTTTCTAAATAGTTCTTAGTAGGCTTTGGAGTAGGTGTAGGTGTAGGAGTTGGAATGTTACCCATCTTTGCTGCAATTTCTTGTCTAGCATTTTCCATATTTTTTCCTAAAATTTTAGGGAACCAATGATTTATATCACTATGACCAGAACCAACACCTAATTTATAAGCATCGTTATGACAAGTAATAACAGGAACAGTAACTGAACCACATTTTGTAGTAGCAAGTGGATTAAGTCCATATAACTTACAAATATATGCTGAAAATTCAACAGCTTCGTCCCAAACTTTCTGAGCATAAGCTTTGTCCTGTAAATTATCTTCACAGATTTCGAACTGAATCCAACCATTATTACAGCTACCTTTAGAACCAGCACCACAACCCCAAGGACGATAATCCCAAGGCATTGTTTGACAAGTTCCAATAGAACCATCAGCAAATTTACCTATCCAAGCATTTAAACCTGCTTCATGATAAATATGATTCCAGTCATTGCCATTTACGTTTTTACCAAGTTTAGCAATAGCCTCATTATAATTAGCATCACCTTCGTAAGGCTGAACATAACGCTTAATATATGGGTTATTTGCACCAGTGCTATGCCAAAGAATACCCTTTATTTCCATTTTACGAGTAGACTTATAGCAAGTTGAGTGAGTTTGCATACATGTATATAAATTCATAATAATCACTCCTTATTTTCTAAATTTTTCTTGTAATTTACATTACTAATTTTAAGAATAGCACCTAAAAATGTATCTACTGCAATTATTGTTGCGACTATTTCTTCACCAAAAGGAAGACCCCATATTGCAGCTAATGCTCCATATAAAGTACCTAAAGCTGGTAAATATACTAATGCAATATCTTTGAGAATATCATATACCTTATTACTCATCTTTTTTGTCCTCCTTATTATTTTTCTTTTTACCAAATGTATTGATAGCACATATCAATACTAACGTTACACATATTACTATGGTTATCTGTACACTTGTCGCCATAATTATTCCTCCTTATTATCATCTTTGTCCAGTTTATCTACTAAACGCTGAATGATTAATGTGTTATTTTGAATAGCTTCTGTCATAGCATCGAGTTCCGCTTTATGTGTTGCTGAAATTTCCTTAATATCATTTCTATAGTTATCAATAGTTTTAACACAAAAATATCCAAGGCTAACACAAGCTGCTATTGGGAAAAGACCATTCATAATTAAGTTAAGAATCATTTCTTCCATTGCTTTTGCCTCCAATAAATTATGGGCCTAAATTAATAGGCCCATAATATAATTATTAACTTGTTTCTCTAAACCAAATAAATTTATTTTTTTCTGGGTCAATAATAGCATCTATATAATCATTTATATTTTTAAGATAACCAAAAGAATATTGACTAGAAAACCAGCTCATCTGAAATTTAACTACTCCTTGGTCTTTAAAAATGAATGGTGTAACATTCATTGGTATAAGGTTATTATTTGCATCTCTTACACATGAACGATTTGTAATTGGTAAACCACTCATACTTCCAACCAGTGAACCATTATCTACAAATTTATGAAGAGAACCATCTGGAAATTGTGCATAAGCATCACTACTAAAAGTTCCTTCTATAACAACCTGAACTGGATTTGTTACAGATAATTGTACACGTGTGTTACTATTAATTTGTGATGCATTGAATGTTACCTGGTCAGGTGCTGAAAAATTTTCGTCATATAAAGTAAATGTAAGTGAGTCAAAATTCGATGTACTAACACCATTTAACTTTACATAAGGTTTTAGACCAACAATGTCTAAACCATAATTTGAGCCACCACCAGAAGGAGTAGTCCATTCTAAGTCATGGTCAGTATTACTCTTTTTAGTAAGTACCTGGCCTGTAGTACCACCTGTTGGAGTAGCATGATACTGAATAATCTGTTTAAGATAATCAGCACGTACTGTTCTAGCTGTAGTAGCAGTACCTGTTTGGCCTTCTGACACAGACATTGCAGAATAAGTAGTATTATCTTCCTGTCCATGACTTAACCATACCCAGTTAGTACCATCATATATATAAGTCATATATCTACCAGCTTGACCAGTAGCTATATTACTAGTTCCAGTGTAAACTGCATTACTATAATATATAGGTTTAGCACCTGTATTATTTACATTAATTGTTACATTGGAAGCTGAATTAGTATTTGCAGACTTAAATATAATTATAGCTCCAGTTTCAAGTACAAATCCTTGAGCTGCTGGAATAACTACTTTTTTTGCTGCAGTAGCTGCTGCAGTTGAACAAGTACCAATATATACTTTTGAATCTCCTTGTTCACCTTTCAAATTTTTGAAATCGAAGTTAAAAGTTCTAGCACTTGCAGTACCACCAGCTGTTACTGTTACACTAGGTGTACCTACATTTGCATCTACACTAGCAGTAGCTCCAGTAATTGTAGCATTTGTACCATTTGTACCTTTTAAATTTTTGAATGCAAAGTCAAATGTTCTAGCAGTAGCTGTACCACCAGGAGTAACTGTTACTGAAGGAGTACCAGTATTTGCATCTACGCTAGCAGTTGCACCAGTAATTTGAGCTGCATCACCAGTAGCACCCTTAGGAATTGTAAAATTGAGTACTGCTGCAGAAGAAGTGCCACTATTTACTACAGAAGCATTAGTTCCTGGATTACCAGTTGTAGTAGTACCTACAGTTACTGTAGCTGCTGAACCTGCTGAACCAGTTGCACCACGAATAGATTGTCTATTATCAGTAAGTACAGTAGTAGAACTAACGGAACTAATTGTGTATATATAGTAAGTATATCTTACAGTATCACCAACAGAAGGAGTTCTACCAGTTGGACCTACTAAATTTGAAATACTAAAAGTATAGTTAGGAGTAGTAGGAGCAGCAGAAGAAGTCCATTCAATATTTGCATCTGCACCTCTTGGAATACCAAAAGCAATATTTAAGTTACCCCCAACTTCACTCTTTGTAGCAGTAGGTGTAGAACCTGGTTCCAAACCTGTTGCACTTACAGTCATATTTTCAATTCTATCTTTAGCATTTACAGCAGCAGTTGCACTATTAGCTGCATTTGTTGCAGATGTGCTTGCTTCACCAGCTTTTGTTGTAGCTGTACTTGCACTATTTGAGGCATTAGTAGCACTTGTAGCTGCATTTGTTGCAGATGTAGAAGCTTGTGTACTATAATATTTTGCATTATTAGTATTTGTACCTGAACCTGAACCAGAAGGTCCAACTGCCCAATTTTTAGCATTAGTTTCACTAGTAGAAGCAGCAGTTGCACTTGAAGCAGCATTTGTTTCGGAAGTAGATGCTGCACTAGCACTATTTGCAGCATTAGTTTCACTTGTAGCAGCATTAGTTTCACTAACAGCAGCTGCATCTGCACTATCACTAGCACTATTTGCATGTGTAGCTGCGTTAAAAGCTGATATATTAGCGGCATTAGCACTTATAGCAGCATTAGTAGAAGCATCGCTTGCAGAATTAGCATCATTATGTGCACTAGTAGCACTAGTAGATGCCTGTTGTGAATAATACTTAGCATTATCAGTATTTTCACCTGTTCTAGTACCTGTACCACCAACAGCCCATGATTCAGCTAAAGTAGCTTTTTGAGTAGCTGTAGTAGCTGAACTTGAAGCACTTGTTGCACTATTAGCAGCATTTGTAGCAGAACCTGCTGCATTAGTAGCTGATGTATTAGCAGCAGAAGCACTTGCAGCTGCACTAGTAGAAGCATTTGCAGCTTCATTAGCATAACTACTTGCATTATTAGCACTTGTAGCAGCACTACTTGCAGAACTTGCTGCATTTGTTGCACTCTCTGCTGATTGTTCTGAAAAATACTTTGAATTATTAGTTTCTTCGTCTTGACGAGCCCCACTGGTACCAACAGCCCAAGATTGAGCTAAATTTGCATTTGCTAAGGCACGAGCTTCACTAGTTGCAGCATTTTGAGCATGACCATGCGCTACACCAGCATAAGTTTGAGACCTATCAGCATCACTAGTTGCAGAAACAGCGCTATAATGTGCATCTGTTGCACTATTTGCGGAATCACTAGCTGAACTAGCTGCAGCCTGAGCAGAAGTATTTGCACTTGATGCACTATTAGCAGATGCTGTTGCACTATTTGCAGATGCTGTTGCACTACTTGCAGACTGTTGTGAATAATACTTAGAATTATTAGTATTTTCACCAGAACGTGTACCTGTTCCACCAACTGCCCAAGACTGTGATAATGTAGCACTAGCTGCAGCTTCTTCTGCATCATCATCTACGTGTTGAATAAGTCCCTCAATATATTCAAGAGCACTTGCTGAAAGTGGACCTGACTCAGCGGGACTAACTTCTACCTTCATAACGAAATTACAAGTACCAATATGCTCAGTACCTTTTTCAATACGAAGTTCACATAATACATCACCATTTCTAGCAGTCATTTGGTCTGTAGTTTCAATTTCAACTATAGAACCTGTAGGTGTTGGAGATATTTCGTACATAAATACATTACCATCTGGCTTATAACCAGAAATAGTAAGTGTTTCAGTACCATCTAAGTTATAGACTTGATTATCTTCATTAAGACGAATTTTAAACTTACGTCCAACGTCACCTTGTGAAACATTAACTACTGGACAAATGGCGCCAGGAATAGTATTAAGATTAATTTTCTGTTCCATTGTTATTCAAGTCTCCTTTCAATTTATTTAACTCATTTGTAAGATTTTCGATTTGCTTTTGTTGCAAATCTATCTGTTTCTGTTGCATTTGTAACATTTTTGTAATATATGGTATCATCATTATATAATCAAGAGAAACTTCATCTTCTTGCTCAATAATGTTACCATCTTCATCTACCAGATTATCTGGATATTTTGAAGTATGCTTTACAAGGTCTGGTATAACTTTATCTACTTCTTCAGCAATAAAGCCATGCATATTTGTACCTTGTGATTCATTTATAAAGTCATAATCTACCGGTCTAAGCTCTAAAATCTTCTTAGCTTCTTCTTCAGTTAAATCTTCAATATTCTTTTTGTACTTTTCAGATGAAGTTTGTGTTACACTTACACATGTAACATTACCATTTGAACCATTTAAGTATATTGAAGATGTACCACTATTATAAAGTGATATACCATGACTATTCGATGAAGCATAAGCAGATATAGAAGGTCCATCTGTTGAAGTTAATGATAATGAAGCACTTTTAGATGTTGCACTAAGTCCAGCACTATTATTACTTACACTTCCACTAATTGATTGTCCACCACCAAGTGATACACTCATAGAACCAGTACGTGCAGCATTATTTGTTTCAGTTACACCAAAACCTGCATAAGCATTTCCAGAATAACTTGAATTATTTGGATTAGCTATAATTGCATTATGCTGTACACTTCTAGTTGTAGAATTGCTTTTTCCAGCTAACATTTGAACTGTACAATAATCAGTATAATCATCACCATTCATCCAACGATTATATGTTTCTATATTATTAGCACCACCACTAGAAGCTTTATTTTGCCTTATCATACCAATAGTAGAACCCATACTTGTAGATGATGGTTCAGCTACAAATAATACTGGAGCACTACTACCTTGATTATATGCAAAACCACTAATTGGTTTACCATTACTATATAATAAAGCACCGGATAATTTACCTAACATACTTACCTTTTCAGTAGTAGTTAAAATATCTACACTATAATTATTACCAGCATCGGCAGTAAATGACTCAGCCTGTATATGACCTTTTACATCGGCACCAGTTTTGTCAAATCTACAGATAATATTACCTAAAGCATCACGAATTTCAAGTTTACCATCAGTATTACCACCACCACCAAATACAAGGTTACCAGTTTTTACATAATCAGCAACAATTGCACCGTCCATAGTCATAGCTAAACCAAATGGTCCAGAATAGCCATTTGAGCTATAACCAAGACCAGAAAGGTTCCAACGCCATACTTTTGTAGCAGTAGAAATATCTGGTGTATTCATAATAAGTAATTCATCTGGATAAGTATCACCATCTGAGTCATGTAAGATAACATATCCACCTTTATTACCAGTAATAAGTTCAGTTGCACTATTAATAGCTTGTCTTACTTGATTACCAGTAATTTGACCACTAACAGCTTTATTGATACTAGAGATAGTATCAGCAATATTAGTTTTTGGCTCACCGATTTCAACTTCAGTATATTTATCATTAAGTACGTCCCAAGTAGTAGCAATACATTTAGCAGTTGCTTGAATATTATAGTCTTCATATATAATATGAATAGTATCACACAAGTCAACTCTATCTTTAAGTAATCTACTAACCTGAACAAAGTCAAACTTAAAGTTTTTCTTAATATTTTGTACTTCATGATTTTGAATATACTTATTTACATAGGTATTAAGCTGATTTTTTGTAGGTTGATTTTCAAATTCACCTGAAGCATCAATTACATTTACAGCAACTACATCAAGAGTAACACCTGTAGTAATTACATCTGAGATTACTGTAACAGTATCTTCATCAGTAGATTGCCAATAAGCCATAATACCTGTAACTAAATTTGAAGAATCATCAGTATTTTCAAGTTTAGTAAGGTTTTTACCGTATCTTACAGTAACGCCTCTATCTTGACCTCTATTTGCCAAAAATGATACGTCAAAGTTATTATATTTATATTCACCAGGACCATATACATCAAGAATAGAACCATCTTTTCCGCCAAGCCAAGAACGTACACTTGAAGGTGTATGAATTGTAAAGTTAGCATGTGTGGATTTATCTGTGTTAAATACATAGCCTGGAGAAGCATTTTGTAATAAAGTAAGAGCATCACTTACATTATTAGCTGTACCTGTTGTAATAGGAAAACCGCTTAAATCGTAAGATATATGTCTAGCATATATAGTAAAGCTCGAATTAATTACTTTTCCAACCTTATATATTCTGAATAACTGTGGGTCATCAGTATAATTAGGTTTAGCCTTAATGATTGCTCTTGGTATTAATTGGTTTACATAAGCTCCAGAAGAAGGATATTTGAGTTTCAATTCATACTCTCCATTACGTTCTTCTGTAACTTCACAACTTAAAGCATCTTTTAGTACGCCAATACCAAAATTATCTGGCACCACACCAGTAGTAATGTTTTCGTAAAGTATAGGAAACATAACTATTTATCCTCCTTTTTAGATTGTGTACCAACGTGGTGTAATTTCAATATTTGTTACAGTTCCAGTTGTATGAACTACTTGATAACCAGAATCAATAACTGGAAATTCACCAGAAATAGTATTATTTTTGTTTTCAGCACTCTGACGATATGCTTCCATAGTATCACTATCTATATAAATGTAGTCAGTAAGGCCAGTAACATACATAGTATGACTACCAATACCTATACTTACATTACCACTACCAGTTATCTTAATAAGTGGTTTAGCAGTAAATTTACTTTCGTTATAGATAGTATCACCATTATTTAAAGTTAAAGTCTGTTCACCCGATTTATAGAATCTTTCAGGTCTACAGTTAAACTCCACCTTTGTTCTACCATATAAATTAAGTAAATTTTCAACATCCATAGGTCCTACAAAGTATGCAAGCCTGAATATGTCAGGCTCGAAGTCGTCCTCGAGCCTGCAATATCCATCTGCTGAATAAAGCCATTCAGAAATAGAGCACATATCTTTAGTTGAGTCTGAATAATAATCATTTGCAGCCCAAATTTCGTACTCTTTATCAACATTGTCAAAAGCATTAAGCATTTCAACAATTTCGCCATTTCTACCTGGAACTTTATATACATTGTGTTGACGCTTAGGTCTGTCTAAAGAAGGAGTTTTTTCTATGCAAATTCCAAATTCACTTGAGTTATGTCCATTGAACATAAAGTGCCCAAGATTATAATTAATTTTACGCATATACTACCTCCCTATTATTTGTCATATCTTGAATCTTTTCAATAACTTTAGTTGCTAAAGTTTCTTCATCTTGACCTTCAGCACCATATACATTTACAACAATGCTACTATTATTATTTACGCTAGGTTTTGTAGCATTATTAAGTAACTCTACTAAATGTTCTTCACCAACAACTACTTCATTACCTTTTTCGCCACCAGCTAAGAAATTACCATTTCCATCAATACCAAAAATAGCAGCTTTCTTAAGTATTTGAGCTTCATCATAACCTTTTGCATACCAATCAATAGATAAATGTGGTACTCTTGGTGGAGCTATACTAAAGCTACCAGTTATACTGATATGTGGTAACTTAATCTTTGGTAATGGCCAATTACCACCAAATATATTGTGCATTGTATTTACAGCATTACTAACCAAATTTTTAGCAGATTCGATAGGACTAGTAATAGCATTCTTAATACCGTTAAATACATTAGTTACAGTATTCTTAATGCTTTCTATTATACTAACAAAAGTGTTTTTAAGGTTAGTAAGTATATTTTTAACTGTATTGAACGCATTTTCAATAGGTGTCTTAATAGCAGTAAAGATATTTTGAAATACTTCTTTAACTTTATTCCAGATATTAGTAATAATATCTCTAACTGTGTTAAATATTGAAGTTAATTTCTCTTTAACTGTGTTAAAAATATTTGTAACAGTATTTTTAACTTTGTCTATTAAGTCCTTAAAGAAACTAACAACTTTATCTACAACATTCTTAATAAAGTCGCCAACAGCAGTAAATACATTTGTAAAGAAAGTTGAAATGTTTTCCCAAACATTTGAGAAGAACTCTCCAACAGCTGTAAATATTGTACTAAAGAAATCTGTAATATTTTCCCATACAAAAGAGAAGAATCCAGCTATTGCAGGACCTGCATTATTACAGAAGTTTGTAAAGGCTGTACCAATACCAATAAATATATTAGCAACTGCCTCAATTATCTTTGGAAATGCTTCCATGATAATATTAGGTATATCGAATATAGCAGTTTTTACTAATGTAAATAATGCTTCGAATAATGAAGCTAATATTGTAGGTAAATTTTGTATAATTAAGAAAGTTAACTCTACTAAAGCGGTAATAATATCTGGTAAACAGTCAATTACTGCAGTAAGCACACTCTCAATTATAGTAGGAATAGCTTCAACAAGTGCAATAATAATTTCTGGCAATGCAGCAACTATTGCGAGCACTAAATTAATCAGTGCTTCAAGTATCATAGGTAAATTGCCTAAAAGTCCTTCAATTATAGATGTCAATAAATCAGGTAATACATTTACAATCATTTGAACTATCTCAGGTAACATTTCTACAATACCGGTCAAAGCGTCAATTATTGCAACTAATACGTCAGGTATAGCATCAACTATTGCTTCAACTATAGTAACAAGATTTTCTAACAAAGAACTAATAATATTTGGAATCTGAGAAGTAATACTAGTCAGTATTTTTGGCAAATTTGAAGTTATTGCAGTAAGTACAGATGTAAATATTTTAGTTATTGCATTAAGTATTACTGGAATAGCTTTCAATAATGCAGTTATTATATCTGGAATAGAGCTAACAACTGAATTAATTATTTCGTCAAATCCAGAACCAAATAATTGTTCTATTGCAGAAGTTATTACTGGTATTAGTTGTGTAGCTAATGTAAGTATTTTTGGTATAATTTTTTGTATAGTAGATATTACAGTTGGTAACAAGCTTTGTACAATTTTTGGAAATGTATCAATAATAGCATTAACTGTTTTTTCAATAACAGGAAGTACATTATTGATTAATCCATTACTTGCACCTTCTACACCAAAAATAGCTTCTCTTAAATGGTCAAATTCGGTTGCAATATCGCCACCACCAGCAAGTGCAGTAACAAAGTTAGACCAGGCTGATTTTGAAGCTTCCAAGGAACCAGAAATAGTTCCTAATGCTTCTGCTGCTGTATTACCAGCTAAACCTAAATCAGCAGTACCTTTTTCTAACATTTGAGCTACAGCCTGTTGGTATTCATCTATAGGTACTTCAGTAAGTTTAGTGTATTCATCACTTAAAAATCCTGCTGCTTGTGCCTGTTCAAGGAAACCTGCACTTGTAGCTGGTAAAACACCTGCAAATTGGTCAGCTATTGATTGATATGAGCTTGTACTTCTAGTAATAGCTGCGAATTTCTCGTTAAGAACTCCAACATCTTTACCAGTACCAGTAGCAAAGTCAGCAATAGCTTGCATACCAGTTTTAGCTGTTTCGTATGCTTTTTCGTCACCCATAGTGGCTTTAAACATTGCACCAACACTATTTATAGACTCTAAATATTCATTTGCAGACATATTTAGATTTTTGTAGGCTTCTGAAGCATCCTTCATAATACTGGAAGTGTCCATTCCAGAGAATATCTTTTCAACACCACCAGCTAATTGTTCATAATCTGAGAAAGATGACACAGCCTGTTTTGTTATGCCTGCAATAGCAGCTGTAGCAGAAGTTACAGCTGTAAGTGCCATAGTACCTAATACTTTAGCACCAGTTTTAAGCACACCGCTTGCGCCACTCAAAAGTTTATTACCTAGACCTTTTCCGGCTTTTTCACCCTCTTTGTCTACAGCAGCACCAAGTTCTTGGCTTATCGCTTTTTGAGAACCTTCCATAGAAGGCACAATAGTGACGTACGCACGTGCAACTTCAATTCCGCTTGAGGCCATAATTGTCATCTCCTTTTCTATTTATTCTTACGGTATGACTTGACCCAATCACGAATACTAGTAACAGGAATTGCACCTCTACCAAATCTCTTACTATCCTTTTTACCAGGACGTGGATAAGGTTTTGGCTTTTGAGCTGTATTTCCTCCACCAATTTGTCGTAAATTGTAATTTATAGCGGAAAGAATGTCAAAAATATCAGCGAGTATGAAGTTTGTTTTAGCAACAGAACTCCACTCAGCTGCCTCAGGACTGAGCTGTTTTGCAAAGGCTGATTCACTATCAAGGTGAGTAACAAAATTATACATTGTTTTCCAATCAAGTGTATTGCCTAGTTCTTCCATTGAATGACCTGTTTTACAAAATAAGTCATATTCAAGTGAGTCACTATATTTATCTATCAGCCCTGCGAGGCCTATTATTTTCCCGACTCAATGCCAGAAATTTCTTTAGATGCAGAACCCCATGCTTCAAAAATGTTTCTAACATCTACTACACTAAGCTCATCAGTTACTTCTTCTGGAATATAATTATTTAAAATCTCCAAAATAGTTTCAACATCTGCATCTTTTGTAAGTTTCTTTAAGATTTTAAGTGGCATACAATTTGCTAAAGGCATATTGTATTTCTTTTCGCCGATACGAATTTCAAGACAATCTTTCGCGTCATACTGTTTATTGTTCAACTTTACTTGTGCCATAATAATAATCCTCCGATTTTTTAAATATTATTTTTTGTAAAAAAGAGGAACACTACAATTAAGTATTATAGTGCTCCTCCTTAGCATAATTTACACGGTCTGACCGTTATCTTTTACGATAGTCCAATCTTTTGAGCTAATAGTAGCATTCCAAATGATTGCGTTATTTGGAGCAAAAGTAATATCATCTACAGCAGTAACTGTTGCACGAGTAGAACCAATCATAATCATATCGTCTCCGTCCTTCATTAAGAAGAGGAATGCTTCAGCATCTGGCATAGTGTCAGGACCAATTGTGATTGAAATAAGTGCACCATGTTCATTTGTTGCTGCAGTTGTAACAACATTCTCTGCACCAAAAAGAGTATCTAAAGTATCTTTAGTTGTGTCCATAAATGGAGCCTGAATAGTAGCATCACCGTCTGCTGCCATAAGTCTTTCAATGACCTTTGCCCAGTTACGAAGAGGAGTCATATTATGGTTCATACCATAAGTAATTCCATCTTCAGATACTGCACCAATTTCCTGCCAAGCTTCAGAAAGAGTCTCTCCAGGATAAGTAGGAAGTGCAGTACCAGCAGGCGCATGGAAAGCCATACCAGTAGCAAGGCCAATGCCCAAGTTTACATCATGAGTCATAGCTATTTTCTCCTTTACTTAGTATTAATAGTTTTTGTTTCTTTATGTGTATATATTGTAAGTTGTGCACTTGCTAATGCAAGTTCGGGTCTTACAGGGTCATTACCCCAAGAACCACTAGTATTTACAATACAATACCTAAGTTTGGTATTTTGTAACTTTGCGACCATTTTAAGTGTTGCAGTAGCATCTAACAATAAATTAAGTGCTTCTGCTTCAGTTTCTGCTCGCGAATCTAACGTTACGTTGAAGTTATCAATCGTATTATCATCATTACCACCAGTCTGAGTAACAAGTAAACTAGGCAATTCAAAATTTTCAGGTAATGGACGACAATAGATTGTAAAGTAAGGAGCTAAAGCGAGTCTTACTTCATCTTCAATATCTATACTTCTTTCTACTTCCATTATCTCACCGCCCTTGTTAAAGTTTTGTTCTCAGCTTCGTCCTTCATAGAGTCATAATTAGTAGTATGTACAAATCCCATCCATCTATGACCTTGACCATAATATGATACATCAGCTTCATAATCAGGACCGGCATTTGCCTTTATTTGACTACTAACACTTTCTACACAAGACCTTGTTCCGTCAGATGATAATATGTCTTGAAAACCTTTACTTATAAATTCTATTTTTGTTTTAGAGGCCATAGTCATCACCCCTTATGCAAAGTCATGCCAAATTGTTTGTTACTTACACGACCAGTTGGAGACTGCCAGATACCAGGTTCTTCATCTACATCATAGGTTTTACCATTGAATATAATTCTATCACCAGCATGTACATCTGCATCAGTATTACAATACACATTATATGAGTCAGTAATACCTAAAACTCTACCATCTGTATCAATGCTACCACCAGCAGGTTGTACAGAAACTGGTTCAATTGTTATTTCAGTAGTATTATTCCAATCTAAGATAGTTGAACCTCTGGATTCTTTTACACCAGCACGTTTCCTAATTATTGATTGTGAACAAAAAGAAGGTATCATAATACACCTCCTTACAATAAGTCTACGACTTTATACGAATTTAACAATTCTTTATCATCAGTCATAAGTGAGTTAGCTTTTGCACCACTTACATAACTAGCATTATATGTAATAGATACACCACCAGCTGTTTCAGACTGAATACCACCAGTGCCATTAAGTACATGTGAAACTTTATTTACAATAAGGCCCTTAATTGCATCGGTATCAGTTACACCAACTGTAGCAATAACTACAATAGTTGATTTTCTAGAATCAATACAAGCATCATAAGCAGTAAGGAATCCATTATATGTACAACTAAATTCACATTCATCTCCAACCCATTCATTGTTTTCTTTAGTAGCATTAAGAATAACTTTTTCTACATTTGAAACAAATCTATAAGGTAATTGAATATTAATGTCACTATATTTTTTTGTAATACGTAAATCCTGTGCATTAAGCACTAATTCACATCTTTGAGAGTCGGCAATATGCCAGCCACAATAGTTACGGATAGAGGCAGTAACAGACTTAATGGCGCTTGATACTCGTGTATCTAAAGCATATTTGTTAGCAGTCATACTGTTAAACTCTTCCTGAGTTATAATATCAGGCATACTATCGACATCTAAAAGAGTATAGCCCCAAGAAGTTGTTATCATTTTGCACTCACTCCTTTACTTTTGTTTTTAGGAATAGAAACCTTAATTTCAACCTTGGCATTATCTTTAACTTTAGCCTTAGTTTCTTTTTTGGATTCTACTAATGTGGCACATTCAGGCTGTTCACCTTCTTCATACCAGTAAACATTATCACCTATACGGTATCTCTTCATCATAAGTAGTTCCTCCTTTATAATATGTAGGCTGCCATATTACAGACAGCCTACGTAATTGTTCTAGTAACTAACTTATGCAGTAGCTGCAGATACCTTAACTACACCATTCTTGTCGATAACAGCAGTCTTTGCTCTCTCTTCACCAAGTACAGTTACAAGATTGTAAAGTGCATCATCTTCGTTCTGGTCAAATACCTTAACATTAATGTCACCCTTACGATATACCTTAACTGCCTGCTTACCAGCAGCAACAATAGGCTCACCAACAGTAACTGCGCTAGACTCATATACAGGAAGTCCCCAAATTCTAGCAGGGTTAGTATAATCACCATTGCCATAAGCGCCTGTGAAATAACCACCACCAAGATACTGAAGGTTAGAATCCTTAGCAGTCATAAGTGCAAACATATCAGCCGGATTGATAAGTACACAATCAGCCTCATAATCAGTAGCCTGAGCAATCTTAGACTTAGCAAGTAAAATTGCTTCTACAAGGTTTGCAGCATCACCAGTGTTCTGTCCAGAAGTATAAGTTACAGACTGAATACCAGAAGTACCAGCAACAGCACCAACAACCTGAGCATTCTCTTTAGCAATAAGCTTGTTGTTGATAACATCTTCTACAGTGCTTGCAAGGAATGGAGCATCTTCAAGAATTTCAGATGTTTCTTTTGCAAAAGCAGTAATCTTCTCAAGAGCTGCAGTTACAGCAGTGAAGCTTGTAGAAATCTGAGCCTTCTTTGCACCCTGTGCAGTAACAGCTGCATCGCCTTCAACAGCACCACGAGTATAATATGTTACAGCGTTTCCAGAAACTGTAGCAGATGCAAATAAATCTGCAACTCTACGTCCTCTCTTTACAGGAGCAACTGTTCTATCTACGTCTGCAACCTGAGGTGCAGTAATAGTAGAAGTATTTGCCTTGAAATTAGCATTTACAGACCAACCCTTAATGTTAGTATCTGCAGACTTAGCCTTAGCAATAAGTCCCTTCATACCATCTTCTTCTGCAGGCTGCTCATCTGCAGGGTCTTCATTACCAATCATCTTAAGTAAATCATTAGCCTTAGTAGCTTCAGCAATAGATGCTTCAATAGACTTGATAGCTTCAGCGAGTTCTGCACCAGCCTTAATAGCTTCTGCATCACCAGCTTCAATCTTAGATTTTAAAGCGGCTAATTCAGCTTTCTTAGCCTTTAACTGTTCTTTTAAGTTCATTGTTTTGTTCTCCTTTTTACATATTATTGATAAAGTTTAAAAGTTCATTTTTCTGCTTTTCGTTAATAACAACTTGGTCCTTTTCTTCCGATTCACCATCTTTAGAATTGCCTTCATCATTATTCTCCGAAGAGTCATCATTATCTACAACTTCACCAAGAATTTCTTGAAGAAGTGCGATAGCATTACGAATAGTTTGTTCATCAGCTGCAGAATTTCTCTTTCCAGCTTTTTCTTCTACTTTTGAATCCTTTACATCTACTACTTCTGCAAAACCATTTGCAGGAACCAGTACACAAGAAATTTCAAAAATATCAAGTTCTCTAAGTTCATTTGCTTTTGTACCATCTTCCAATTCTACAATACCAGAATCAAGAGTATCATAAGCAAAACTAAACTTAGCAAGTCTTCCATCTTTATATAACTGACGGATTCTCTGTGCTTCCTTTGTATCGTCAAATTTAGCAATAAAGTGAAGTCCTCTATCATCTTCATCTGCTTCAGCTGTACCAATATATGAATCAAGTTCATTCATCTGGTGTGCCCAAAGAAGAGGAATTGAACGACCACTTTCTTTATATTTCTGTAAAGACTTTGCAAAAGCACCTTTACGAACAATATCGCCATAAGCATCAGGTACTTTGTCCCAGGTAGAAGCATATCCTTCAATATAACCAATACCATCTTCGCCTTCTGCATATTTAACAGCGACTTCTACTTTCTTTAAGTTAGGCATAGTCATTCTCCTTTCTAACACTCTATTATATATAAATAGCTCTTCGTGAGTGTTTTTTACGACTTTTCTATAATAACTTCAATTTTACAGTTGCAGCCACAAGTCCCGTCAGGACCCAATATATCATCATGCACCCAATCGCTTCCATTTGAAAACTTATCATCAAGTAATCTCTTTTCACCATTCATACGTGCATGTTCTGGTCTAGGATTTGAACCAGTTATCCAAACTTTATAAACCTTAGTTCTTTCCATTTTACCTTGATACTGAGCTTGTGAAATGGACTCTTTTGTAGCAAATTTGTAAATACTATATGCTAATAAACCTGCAATAAGTTTAGCATCGAAAGAACTTCTTTTCTCGTATACTTCCTTAGGATTTTTTGGTTCTTCAGAAGTATTTTCTTCAGAATTAAGAAATTCTTCATTATCTTCAACATATTTAAGTTTATCTAAAGTAGCATTATTTATAAATTCTGCTTGTGAACCAACATATTTTTTCAAATATCCTTCGGTAATATTGGTATTATATACACTACCTAATTTTTTAGCAATACTAGTACCTTTATTATTTGCCATTGCAAATACAATAGGATATAAATCATCAGTTAATTCTTTATCCCAACGGTCTTTATCCCACCAAGGAGCATCAGCTGTTTTTACACCCAATTTTGGAAGAACTGATTTTGCTTGACGCTTAAAAAACTTTTCAAGTGCTTCATTTATAATATCAGTATCTTTTTCAGTAGGTTCAGTGTCAATAGTTTCAGTAGTAGGTTCAATATCTTCTACATCTTTAACATTATGACAACCACACTTACAAGGCTCAATAAATTTATAAGCATCTGCTACTGAATCTTGAGGGCTTGCCTGACCTCCTGTAACTACATTAAGAGGTACAATTACTTCTTTACCAACATCATCAGGAAGTGGAGGTAAATTATATTCAGCACGAGCTTCATCTCTTGTAAGCCAAGGACCACCAACTGCAGACTGAATAATAGAAGCTCTCTCTTCGAATGAACCTTTAAGTTTTTCTTCAAGGTCAAATTCTACATAAATTTTGCTTGAATCTACACCAATTTTAGGAAGTAAGAAAGCATTAATTCTCTGCTGGAATGTTTGAATCAATGGTCCTAAACATTCTGCATATAAAGCTCTAGCATTATCTTTTGAAGAAGCATAAGTCTGTGTATTTGTATGCCAAATCAATGATGGATTTACATGGTAAGCAGCAGCAACATCTTCTCTAGAAAGCTGTTTACCTTCTGCGAACTGAGCTTCTCTAGAATTGAACTGATATGGATTTAAGGTCATACCATCTTCAAGAATAGGAATAGCACCTTCTTTTGAACCACCTGCAGACCAAGCTTCTCTAAATGCTTTAGTCCAAGCATCACGAGTTTCTTTAGTCCAAGGAGTTACATTAGCTGGTCTAGAAATATAAGCATTCATACGACCTGAGCTTTTCCAAAGTTTTGTTCTAAATTTATCAGCCTGAATCTGCTCAATAAGTGTCTGTTTAAGAGCACTAATAGGAGATAAATGACTAGCAGGAGCTCCTGGAGCATATTCTTTAAATTCAATAATATTTTTACCATCGATTTCAATAATACCACCAGTAGTAGTTCTTACTTTATATTTAGCTGTTGAATAATTAGTAATACATGTACGTTCTACTACCCAATCACTAGGTATAATTCTAAGCTGATAACCAGACTCACTAATATCTGGGAGTAACCATACAAGAGCATCACCAAAAAGTAAATATTCAATACAAAGTGCATTAATAAATTCACTCTGTGTTTGGTCATCATTTGGTTTAAATAATAATTTTGCAGCAACTGATTCCCTATCTCTTACTCTAACATTTTCACCTCTACGTTCATATACCTTTAAAGGTAATTGTCCCATAGAAGAACCTAGAAAAGAGACTACTGAGTATAAATTAGCCTGTGTAGCAAATAATTCTCTTGGAGATAAAGACTCAACAGATGGAATTTCTGTTTCTGTGTTACCATAGAAAATACGTACATCTCTACCAAATAATTTACGTAAAGAATCTAAAATACCCATAGTTTTTGTTTCCTTTCCTTTCTATAAATTTTTACACAAAAGAAACTGTATAATCTTCTGTATACACAGATTGATATACTTTCTTTTCTTTTGTTACTTCAATTTTTGTGGCAGCTGCAAACGCCATCGCTGCTGCAAATAATGGTGATATATCATCAGGACTTTTACCTCTATCAGGAAGTGATAATCCATTTCCCATATTTTTAAGTTGTAATGTTTTAGCAGGTACATTTAAAACTGGCTGGTCTAAATGATAAGTTTTTACACCACCACGTTCTGGTTCACCTTCAATAACAGGCTGTCCAGCAGCAATACTATCCCAAAATCTTGACCATCCATTTGTTAAATCAGGTCCTTCAATAGGAACACGTATCATTCCTTCCATAGAACAAATCTGTTCTGCTAAACCAGTAACAGGTGCACCTCTTCCTTGAAATGCTAACTTCATTGGTGCTTTCAAAGCTCTTACTCTAAACCAATCAATTGCCCAATCTAAACCATTTCTTTTAGCAATACATTCTATATGATAATTACCATCATCTCTTAAACCACATACAGAAATTGATACTTGTGTTCTATCAGCACTCATATCAATACCATAATATAAATCACTCTGTGGTGCAATACATGAATTTGAGTCAAGTAAATTTCGCCAAGCGCCTTTTGGAAATGGTTCAGGTAATAATGACTCAACAGTTTGACATAGACACTCAGAACGAAATTGATTTTCTGGAAATGTTTTTTCGTTTGCTAATACAGCTCTTAATGTGAGTTGTCCATATCCTAATGCAGGATTTGCTTTTGCAATTTGAATAGGGTCTTTAGTATCACATTCATCTTCAGCACTCCATTCAAATAAACCAAGGTCATCTACATCATCACCGCCAAAATTTTGTTTTGACTCTTTATCTTCATTTATTTCAGATATAGCTTGTGAACGAACTTGTCTCAATACAACAGAGTCTGGGTCACCAGCATTACTAAAAGCAATAACAAGTGCATTAGGTCTAGCATTAGTTGAAGCAACAGTAGCAGACCATGTTTCCCAATTACGATGTTCACGAAGCTCATCAAGTAATACTAAATCATTTGAATCACCACGACCAGCTCTTCTATTAGGAGCACCAATTTTGTAAACACGTTTTCCTTTAAGAACTAATTTATTTCCACCATTTACTCTTACTACTTTTTCAATTTCACTTGCTAATGATGGAATATTTTCTTGGTCTGAAATAACAGACTCAAGTGATTCAAGTGCTTTATCAATAGATAATGAAGTACCTAAAATATTTTGTACTTCCAATACATTTAAGAAAAATGAAGCTAATACCTTTGACAAAACAGTTTTACCATTTTGTCTTGATACTAATATAACAATAGTTCTAAATCTAAAATTCCATTTTACAGATAAGTCACCTTCTATTTCGAGCATGTGTATAAGTGCCCATTCTTGCCAAGGATATAAAGTTTGTTTAAGTACGGTTTTTGCATAATCAATAGCTGCAAAACCTAATGATGTTTTTGGTGTAAGTTTTCTTTTTGGAGGAGTGAATATTCTAGGCTCAGTAGAACCCTTAAGGTCATTTATATCAATAGACCTTTTCTTTTTACTTGGCAATTTTGAATCGCTCCTTTACACTTGATAAAGCATCTAACTCCTCAACTACACTTACATCATCAATAATCTCTTTCAACTGCTTTATTGCAGCAAGATAATCTTTAAATAAAGCTCTATATTCTTGTACAAATGGATTTGCTCGATTTATAGTTTCACCAGTACCTACGGTTACACTTATCGATAAAGGCTGACTTAAATATTTATCATAATTATCCTCAAGCTGTTTCTGTAAAGACAAAACAACTTGAACCATTGTTTCAATTTGTGGTTTAAGTGGTGAGTTTACATTCTTACAAATCTTCTCAACCAACTTTTTTTCGCTTTCTGTCATAACATTATCCTCCTAATTTTTAAAAATTTATACAGTCCTAAAAATAGATTATACTTTCAGGGGAGAGAAAAAAC
>ERZ808048.50-NODE-50-length-25422-cov-4.268258_pt1 | contig 25422 bp, 45 predicted proteins | sample MGYA00380197_ERZ808048 | MGnify/ENA primary metagenome ERZ808048 (study PRJEB31490, sample SAMN06133377) | cow dung metagenome | isolation source: M1 | host: cow | place: China: Chengdu | collected 2015-05 ... | reverse complement strand
CTCCTGACCCCAGCGAAGTTTAATACATAGTGAGGTAAATTAAAATGAATATAAATCCTATGAATTTTATTACTAATTTAAAATATATAGTCATTTTTGAACGAACATAGACAAAAGTTTTGCTTTTTGAAACAAGGTTTTTAATCAATTCTTCGAATCAACCACAAAAGGAGCTGTTGAAGAATGGGAAACATAGAAAAAATTGAAGAAATCGACATCACGAAACTGCAGCCTTACAAAAAGAACGCGAAAAAGCATGGCAAAAGCCAGATTGAAAAAATAAAGGCGTCAATTTTGGAGTTTGGATTCTTGACGCCCTGCCTTATCGACAAAGATTTTAATTTGATCGCAGGCCATGGAAGATTAGCAGCAGCCGAAGAGCTGGGCCTGAAGAAATTGCCCTGCGTTTTTATTGAAGGCCTAACGGAAGACCAAAGGCGCGCTTATATTTTAGCGGACAATAGGCTTTCAGAGTTGGGCGAATGGGACATGGATCTTGTTAGTGAAGAGCTAGAGGAATTAAACAAACACGGCTTTGATTTAGAGCTAACCGGATTCGAATTCGATGACATCACAAGCGACGACATAGATTTTTCTGATTTGGACGCCCAGGCAAACAAGATTGAAGAAGAGCTTCCCGAAGAACCAAAAACCAAACCCGGCGACATCTATCAATTAGGGGATCACGTTTTAATGTGCGGGGATTCTACAAAAGCCGAAGACGTTAAAAAGCTAATGGGAAATGTAGAAGCGGACCTTTGCATTACAGACCCGCCTTATAATATCGATTACGAAGGAAAGACAAAAGACGCCCTGAAGATTCAAAATGATTCGATGGGCGAAAATGATTTTATAAATTTTTTATGTGCAGCTTTCAGCAATATGAAAAGCGCATTGAAATCTGGGGGGGTATTTTACATCTGGCATCCTTTCGCAGGAACCTTTGAATTTATAAGCGCACTAAATAAAAGCGGGATGGAAATGCGTCAAATTTTAGTATGGGTTAAAAACGTTTTCACTTTAGGCCGGCAGGACTACCAATGGAGACATGAGCCTTGCATCTATGGCTGGAAAGAAGGGGCAGCGCATTATTTTATTGAGGATAGAACAAAAAGCACAATTTTTGAAAGTAAACCGAATGTCGACAATTTGAACGAGGCTGAAGCGAAACAATTGTTGAAGGCCATTTTTTGCGAAATGGAAAATTATTCGACAGTCATTCATGAAAAGCGGCCAACTAGAAACGCGGAACATCCCACAATGAAGCCAGTCAATCTGATAAAAAGACAGATTGAAAATTCAAGCAAGGAAGGCGACCTTGTGCTTGATTTATTCGGCGGATCAGGAACGACGTTAATCGCCTGCGAAGAGAAGCGGCGAAGATGCCGCATGATGGAATATGATCCGCATTATTGCGATGTAATAATTAATAGATTTGAAAAATTAACGGGAAAGACGGCGAAGAAAGTGAATCAAGAAACCTAAAAAGGAGTGATGATTCATGGCAAGAAAAAAAGACACCGAAGCAACACCAATGACCCTGCAGGAGCAGGCCGACGCGATTGTTAAAAGAGCACAAGAAAAAGGAGTTTCAACTAACTTTTTCTTCGTGACAACATTTAAGCGCTACCAGGTACAAATGAAAATTATGAGCGACCTGGAAGAATCCATCAAGGACGACGGCGCCACAGTAACAAAGGCTTATGTTAAAGGCCGGGAAAATATCTATACGAATCCGGCAATTTCAGAATATAACAAGACGGCCACCGCAGCAAACGGAACCGTCGCAACCCTTATGAAGATTTTAACAACATTCGCAGAAGAGGAAGAAAAGAAGCCAGCTGACCTGATGAGCGAATTCTTAGCGCTTTGATTCAGATTAAAAAATATAACTACATTGCGAAATATTGGAAAAAGATTGAATCGGGCGAAGTGTTAGTTTCGCATAAGGTCTACCAGACCATGCAAGAGCTCATCGACATACAAGAAGGGAAAAACCCGAAATATCACTTCGATGCAGTGCTGGCAAACAAACCGATTTATTTCATTGAAAATTTTTGCAAACAATCAAAAGGCGCAATCGGAAAGCCCATCAAATTAGAGCTATTCGAAAAAGTAATAATTCAAGCTATTTACGGCATCGTTGACAAACACGGCCTTCGAAGATATACGGAAGTATTTATCGAGATAGCCCGAAAAAATGGAAAGTCAACGCTGCTTTCGGCCCTTGGGAATTATGGCCTTATAGGCGACAAAGAAGGCGGTCCTGAAATCGATTGTATATCGACAAAAAGAGACGCTGCGAGGATCGTTTTTAATTCAGCAAAAAACATGGTTTTGCAGTCGCCAGACCTAAGAAAAATTATTGAACCGAAGAAAGTGGAGCTTACAAGCGCTTTTAATTTTGGAGTATTTCAACCGCTTTCGAGCGATTCAAACACCCTAGATGGTTTAAACCCTTCCATGGTCATTTTGGACGAATGCCACGCCATCAAAGACCGCAACATTTTTGATGTTATGAAGCAATCAATTTCAGCGGAGACCAGAAAACAACCGCTGTTTTTGATCATAACAACAATGGGATTCAATCGCGACGGAATCTTCGATGAAGAATATCAATATGCCGAAGACGTTTTAAACGGGAACGTTGAGGATGAGCACTTCCTTTCATTCATTTACGAATTAGAATCGGGTGACAAATGGGATGACGAGGAAACATGGATCAAGGCGAATCCAGGACTCGGAACAATTAAATCGTTGGCCAAAATGAGACAGGGCTGCACCAGGGCGAAGGCATCACCAAAATACAAGCCTACATTTTTGGTTAAAGATTTAAACCTGCAGGCAGTCAATGCTTCAAGTTGGTTAACGTGGGAGCAAATCGACAACCCGGCAACGTTCGACATGGAAAGGGTCTATAACAGTTACGCAATCGGCGGCTGTGACCTTTCGACAATTCGAGATTTGACCGCAGCAACCCTTTTGATCAGGGTCAAGGACGACCCGATTATATATCAGCTTCAACAATATTTCATGCCAGAAGAGAAGCTGCGAGAAGTTGAAGAATCAAAAACAAAAGAAGCGCCTTATAAAATCTGGGAAGAGCGCGGCCTTTTGACCGTATGTCCAGGGGCCATGGTTCAATATTCAGCTGTGACAGAATGGTTTAAAGAAATGCGCGACAAATACAAAATAACATTGTGGCGCTGCGGTTACGATAGAGCCTTGGCTGATTATTGGGTCCAGGAAATGAAAATGGAATTCGGGAACGTAATGGAAGCCGTTCCACAGGGACCAATTACATGGACTGCACCAATGAATGAAATGGGCGCGATTTTGTCCGAAAAGAGATTAAATTACAACAATAATCCGATTTTTAAATGGTGCCTAACAAATACGGCTGTCAAGACTACCGGAACGAATGAAGCTATTCAGCCGGTTAAAATTCAACAGAAGCGACGAATTGACGGAACTGTTAGCACGTTAAACGCAATGGTTATCTATACGAAAACGCGTGAAGATTATTTGAACGTTATCAAGTAAAGGAGCTGAAAAAATGAATTTATTCGATTTCCTGAAACCGGAAAAACGAACTGACAAAAAAACAGGGCGTGAAAAAGCGTTAGTCATTCCGCTAGATATTAATTGCTGGAATTACAAGCATTTTGACGGCGACCTTTTGAAAATGGAAATCATTTGCGCGTGCATCGATGCCCTTGCCCGTAATTTGGCCAAAATGGAATTAACGGCCGTCAGACGTGAGAAAGACACCATGGCCGTGACCGTCACAACGTCGGAAGTTTATCGAGTATTGCAGCATCCAAATTCATACATGACCATGTACGATTTTTTATATAAAGTCGCATCACTTTATTATGCGAGTAACAACGCTTTCATATGGCCAGAGTATGACGATACCGGCGCCTTGGTGGCATTGTGGCCGGTCAATTATCGCTGTTTTAAATTGTTAGAATATGACGGCGTATTAATCGCCCGTTTTGAGCTAAAACACAATCATTTTTATACGGTCCCATATGAAGAAGTGATTCATTTAAGAAATCACTTTTTTAATGATGATCTGCTTGGCGATGATAACAGCCCGTTCAATCCGGTTGCGGATTTGATGAAGGCTCAGAACGAAGGAATCATCGAAGGGATTAAAAACAGCGCAATCATTCGCGGATTATTGAAGGCGACACAGGTCATTAAGGAAGAAGACCTGGAAGCAGCCCGCGACAAATTCATCGAAGAAAACCTGCAGACTAAAAACAACGGCGGCGTGATAATGATTGATTCGAAATTTGATTATAAGCAAATCGATTCAAAACCTTACGTCGTTGATGCAGACACCAGGAAGCAAACCGAAGAAATGGCCTTTGAATATTTCGGCGTTAACCGTGAATTTTTACAAAATACATTTACTGCCGAAAAATATGAAAGTGTATACGAAGGCCGCCTGGAGCCTTTCGCAATAATGCTATGCCAGGCATTGACGGCCCATTTATTCACAGCCCGAGAAATAGGCTTCGGCAACAAAATCGAAGCTAATCTCGCAAAACTAAAATATCAGCCTTTGAACGTTGTCACAAATGTGATCAGCGCAACCCGTGAGCTGGGATTATTTACCCGCGACGAATACCGCGAAATGTTAGGTTATGAGCCATTAGGACCAGACCGCGGCGGCGATGAAATAATGATTGCAACAAATAATTATGATTCGAGCACATCTCAGGAAGGAGAGCAAGAACAATGAAAAAGGGCGAAAAGGAAATTCGAAACGTTGTCTGTGAAATTAGAAAGCAGGACAACGATGACGATTCATTCACAATCGTTGGGCAACCGATAGTTTTTAATAAAACTACAGACATCGGCGGATATTTCAGCGAAGAGATTGCACCTGAAGCAGTTAGCGCTGAAATACTAAGGGACGTTTGTTTATTAATAAATCACGACATGACCGGCATTCCATTAGCAAGAAGCCGAAGAAACAATAAAAATTCAAATCTTAGATTTGAAATAGGCAAAGAGGCCGTGAACATGGAAGCGGACCTGACCCGCAAAAATCCGAAGGCGGTCGAATTAGAATCAGCGCTAGAACGCGAAGACATAACCGGAATGTCGTTTGCGTTTTATGTAGAAGACGATGAATGGACGGGGCTGGATAGCTCTTACCCACACCGTCGTATAACTAAGTTTAGCGACATAATGGAAGTGTCGGCCGTGAATTGGCCAGCATACCCACAAACCACAATCGGAGCCAGAGCGCTGGACAGCGCGAAAGAAACGGTTGAGGAAGCAAGAAAAGCGCTGGACAGCGCCGAAGCAAGAAGAAAAAAAATCGCTGAGTTAAACGAAAAATTAAATTAGTAAAGGAGAAAAAAAGCCATGAAAAAAAGATTGATGGAAATCGCTGCAGCACTTAGAGCAATCGACGAAAAGAAGCGCAGCCTTACACCACTCCCTGAGACAGCAACCGACGCAGAAATCGAGGAACGCGCCGGCGTTTTAGATCAGTTTGAAGAAGAGGCAAGAGCTCTCCAGGAAGAGAGAAAGCAGATTGAGGCAAAGATCAGAGCAGCCGCAAACGTTCAGGCTGACCCAACAATCGCCACAGTATATGAGCCACAGCAGGAAAGAGGCTCAAAAATGAGCGATGCCGAAATCAGAAATTCTGACGCTTACATTGCAGCGTATAGAAAATATTTAATGACAGGAAAAGACGACGAATGCCGCGCTCTTTTGACAGAGAACGCAACAGATGGATCTGTTCCTGTTCCAACATTTGCGGAAGAATCAATCCGCACAGCCTGGGACAATAACGACATCCTTTCACGCGTCAATCGCACATTCGTGAAGGGAAATCTTAAAATCGGATTCGAAATCACTGGAACAGAAGCAAAGATTCACCTCGAGGGAACAACAGGACCAGAAGAGGAAGAGCTGACCCTCGGAACAGTTTCGCTTATTCCACAGACCGTGAAGAAGTGGATCAGAGTTTCTACAGAAGTCCTTGCGATGAAGGATCGCAATTTTATTCAGTATATTTACGACGAGTTAGGCTACAGAATCGCAAAGAAGGCAGCCGACACAATCGTCGGAATCATTGCAGCGCTTCCAACAACAGCAACAAGCACAAGCCCATCGGCTCCACAGCTTAAGGCAGGTATCGCACAGGATACCGCAATCAACGCATTCGCAATGCTTTCAGATGAGGCAAGCGACAACGTTGTTATTTTAAATAAGCTCACATGGGCAAAGTTTAGAAGCATCACAACAGCTGACGGCTACCTCGTTGCTGACCCATTCGACGGAATGACACCAGTGTTTAATAATAGCCTTCCTGCATACGATGACGCCAGCGAAGACGATGTCTATATGATCGTTGGAGACCTTCGAAGCGGATTCCAGGCAAACTTCCCAGATGGCGAAGATATTAAATTCGTATTTGACGAATTCACATACGCAGAAGATGACCTTGTCAAGATCGTAGGCCGTCTCTATGTAGCACTTGCAGCCGTTGCAATGGGCAGATTCGTCAATGTTACAAAGCCAGCAGCCGAAACACCAGGCGAAGGCTGATAATTGTTAATTAAGTTAACAGCAGCGACACGGGTCCTTTTAGATGCTGGGACCTGTGTCAATGTATCTAAGGAAACGGCCGGCGTAATCATCGGATTAGGCCGCGCCGTTGAAGTTAGAGAAGCTGAAAAACAGGCATCAAAGAAGCCAAAAACAGCGCCACAGGAAGACCTTCCCGAAGAGGAAAAGAAACCCAAAAAGCGCGGGACAAAGAAGGAGTAAACAAAAATGACAGCAGCAGAGCTTAAAACATTTGTAAAGAAATCGCTTCGAATCGTTTCAAACGCATTCGATGACGAAATAGATGCTTTAATTGAAGCGGGTCAAAAAGATATCACGCAGGCGACAGACGCCGCTTTTGATATAAATGATCCGGTTCAATGCAATGCTGTTGCCGTTTACGTTCAAGCCTTTTTCGGTTATGGCGACGAAAAAGCCGCCCACCGATACAAAGACATGCTTCAGTCAATAGGGCTTCGAAAAATTAAGCAGGTGGAGCAGCCATGAGGGATGAAGGATTATTAAAATTTTATTCGCTAGAAAATACCGCAGGCAATGCCGAGATGCCAGAAGAAAAGCTGGTTTATTTGGAGATAGAAGCATTCTATGCGAATAAAACAATCGGCTATAATCGAATGTATGCAGCCAAAGGGGCCAGTTATAAGCTTGATAAATTAGTGCATGTGTATTGTACACAGCTTCCAGAAGCGGCTAAATACGTTATTTTAGAGGATGGCCGACAATATAGAATCGGGGATTTTCAAGTTATCGTTGATGACGATGCGATTGATCTATCGTTGGAAAGGTTAAATGAAAATTATGAAGTATCTGACCCAACTCCTTGAAGGGCCAAAAGAGGCCTTCGAAAAATTAAATTATGTCTATCATTACAGACGACCAGAAAACAAAACTGCGCCTTATGCAGTTTGGACTGAATCAGATGACGACGCATTCAACGGAGACAATGCCAGGGGCGAAAGAACGCTAAACGGCACCCTTGATTTTTTTGCAAAAGCGGAATGCGACGAAATCGACGATTTAGAAGCCGCCATGGAATCGTTTGGAGCGTCCTGGGCGTTGACAGGTGTCCAATTCGAAGAAGACACTAATTTGATTCATTACAGTTGGAGCTGGTCCTGCGTATGAAGCTATCAACTAAAGGGCTAAATGAAACCCTTAAGGAATTGGAAAAAATCAGAGAAAACACCGATTCGATTATTGAGGAAGCCATCGAAGAAGGGATCAACATCGTAACGGATGAGCTTCGAAACGAAATTGAAAATTTGAAGACCAGAAGAGACGAAGAAGATTCTTCTTATCCAACAAAGGCGAACCAAAAAAATCTTTTAAATTCATTAGGCTACACACCAGTTAAAACAGACGGCTCGGTTTTTGATGCAAAAGCCGGATTTAAAGGCTTAGACAATCACAAAACGAAGGCTTATCCTGCAGGACATCCCAACGCGGTTATTGCAAGCGCAATAAATCACGGGACATCATTCATGCAGGCACAGCCTTTTTTAAATAAAGCCGCCAAAAAAGCGAGAAAAAAAGCCATCGAAAAGATGGACGAAATAATCTCAAAAGGTATAAAAAAATATAATCATTGAAAGGAGCAAAGACGATGCCAGCAGCTGGAAAAGTCACAATCGGATATAGCTATCCTGTTGTCGGTAAGTACGTTAACACCGATGGAGTTATCAGTTATACAGACGGCCAGGAATTAGCTCGCGGCGTTTCTGTTTCAGTTTCGCCAGAATCTAGCGACAATAATAATTTTTATGCCAACAACATCATCGCCGAAAATGATGCCGGAACATTTGCAGGCGGACAGGCCACCCTTACAGTCGACGGCCTTCTTCAGGAAGCCGAAGCATTGATTCAGGGAACACCTGCAGCCGATTCGGATGGTTTTATCAATTACGACGATGATCAGGCTGCGCCTTATTTAGGTGTAGGATTTATCATCAAAACAATGTCTGACAACGTTGTCTATTGGACACCGGTAGTTTTGACAAAAACAAAGTGCACACAGTTGGAGACTAACGCCGAAACACAGGGCGAGGAAATCGACTGGCAGACACAGGATGTTGTATTTAATCTGTTTAAAGATGATTCGGCAAAGAGACGCTGGAAGCGTGTCGGCGGCGAAATGGCAACAGAAGCAGCAGCCAAGACTGTATTAGATACAATCTTCGGAATTTAAAAAAGGGAGTTTTTAAGCGGAGCCATTAACACGGCTCCGCTTTTATTTAAGGAGAAAAACACATGATTAATTACGAAAATTTAGACGAAATCAAATTGATGCGCACCGTTGGCGCAAATATCGAATTAGCGAAATTATGCCCAAACAAAAACATGAAGCGATTCTCGGAAGTGGTTAATTCAGAAGATACAGAGAAGAGCTTCAACACAATGATGAATGTTATTTTAATTTGCAATAAAGCGGCTGAAGATTTTGAACATTTCAAAATGAGCACTTATGAACCTCAGTATGTGACAAAAGAGGAATTGATGTTTTTGTCAGAGGATGAGCTTGGAAAACTATGTGTAAGAGCCCTCGGCCAGATTGAGGAAGACGGAAAGACGACAGTCGAGATTGAACCAATAAAAAAAGCCGAAACCGAGGAAGTCAAAACAGAATCTACATCAACGACAGCTGGCTGATTTTCCTCGGTCATGAAATGAATATGACGCGAGAAGAAACATTAAACACGCGTTACGGCGAATTTATTGATTTGGTTAGATGCCGGGCAATAATGCTCGGAAAAGCGCGCCAGAAGCCACCAAGACAGGAAATGGATATCTGGCAGTTTTTGGCGCTTGAATAATACACACGGAGTGTGTAGTGCGTGTGTAGTGAATGTGTATTAAGTGTGTAGCGAATACACACGGAGTGTGTAAAGGAAGGGAAACGGCATGGCTACAATAGGCGTTAAGCTCGAACTAGAAGGAGCTCCACAATATAAAGAGAATATGGCAGCGGCCACAAATCAAACTAAGCTATACCAGGCACAGCTTAAGAGATTGACCGCAGAAATGGGCTCGGAGACTAGCGCCTTTAAAAAGTCATTAACGGAATCAAAAGCGCTCTCGCAGCAGTTGGAAGCCCAGAAGCAACAAAGCAAGCTGTTAGAAGAGCAAATCGCCAAAACAACGGAAAAATATGGCGCCGATTCTAACCAGGTAATTAAACTAAAAACCCAGTACGAAAACCTGCAGGCAGCCATCGCCCAAACAACAAGCGCGCTAGACAAAAACGGCGGCGTTGCTGGAGCTATCGGCGCGCAATTTGACGCCGTAGCATCAAAAATAGATTCTGTTAGCTCAAAAGTTGGAGATTTGGGCGGCAAGATGACTGCAGGATTAACGGCTCCAATCGTAGCAACAGGCGCGGCAAGTCTAAAAGCATTTACAGAGGTTGACGACGGGCTCGACACAATCATAAAAAAGACCGGCGCATCAGGCGAAGCATTAAAAGAAATGGAAGACGCGGCCAAAAATATCGCCACATCAATCCCTACTTCATTTGATGCCGCAGGATCAGCCATCGGAGAAGTGAACACGCGATTCGGATTAACAGGAAAAGAGCTGGAAGATTTATCCGCTAAATTTATTAAGTTTGCAGATTTAAACGGTTCCGATGTTTCAACTTCAATCGATAATGTCCAGGCAGCCATGGCAGCCTTTAACATTGATGCAGACAAAGCCGGCGATGTTTTAGATATTTTAAACAAAGCCGGTCAAGATTCAGGAATAGGAATGGATCGCCTCGCATCGTCCCTTTTAACTAATGCTTCGGCATTGACAGAAGTCGGCATGGACATCAACACAGCGGCCGGATTTATTGCGAATTTAGAGAAAAACGGAATTGATTCAGGAACCGCCATGGCAGGATTAAAGAAGGCCTTCCAAAATGCAGCAAAAGAAGGGCTTTCGATGAGTGAGGCCATGACAGGGCTAGAAGATACATTAAAAGCGGGCCAAACAGATACCGCCGATTATACCACTGCCATGGAATTATTCGGAAATAAAGCAGGCCCAGCCCTTGCCAAAGCAATCCAGGAAGGAAGACTCAGCTTTGACGAAGCAAGCAATTCAATCAAGGATTTTGCGGATTCTGTTAATTCAACATTTGAAGCAACACAAGACCCAACCGACCAATTTCAGACAAACATGAACAAATTGAAATTAGTTGGAACGGATCTGGCCTCAACAGCCATGCCGATGATCACGAAAGCAATGGAAAAAATGAGCGATGTTATCACAAAAGTTTCAGAAGCATGGAACGGGTTATCTGAAGAGCAGCAGGAAAATATTATAAAAATCGCGGGAGTAACTGCAATAATAGGACCTGCGCTGGTGGCAGTTTCTAAAGTTGGCTCGGCAATTTCTAACATTTTCACAATAGGCGGAAATGTAGCAAGATTCATGCCGACAATAATCGCAGGGGCGACCAAAATCGGGACTGTATTGTCCGGAAGTGTAATCCCAGCCATAGGATCAGCGGCGGCAGCTTTAGCGCCATTTTTACCTGTCATTATAGGAGCAGGCGCTGCGATAGCCGGAACAATTTTAGTTATTAAAAACTGGGGAGCCATTACGGACTGGATATCTGAAAAATGGGCAGCACTGACCGCGTTTTTATCCGAAAAAGTTTCGGCGATTAGTGATTTTTTTAATAATCATTTCGGCATAGTGGGCCAAATAATCGCCTTCCAGATTGAAACCATAGTGACCACAATCACGACAACGGTCGAAATAATAAAAACAATTTTCATCACGCTGGGCGAGATGCTAAAAGCATTATTCGAAGGCGACTGGTCACGAATCGGCGAAATTTTATCCGCAGCATTCGAAAAGATAGCTCTAATCATAGCAGCGGCAAGAATCAAGATGATAAATAAAATTATGGAGATTCTAAACGGCATCAAACAAAAATTTGATCAGTTTAAGGAAAACGCGCTGCAATGGGGCAAAGATTTAATTCAAAATTTTATCGATGGAATCCTGGCAAAGTGGGAAGCATTAAAACAAACGGTTGCAAATGTAGCACAGACCGTGAAGGACTTCCTCGGCTTTTCGGAACCGGAAAAAGGTCCACTAAAGGACTTCCACACCTTCGGCCGCGATTTAGTCGAAAATTATGCGAATAGCATCAAATCAGCGTCTTATCTATTGACCGATGCCCTGGAAGATATCGCCCAGGACGTAACCATTTTAGCGAATCCGTTAGATGCTGAATTGATTTATGACGCAGTAAGGACAGGCGCAAGCGATGCCTCGCTTTCGGTTGCAATTGGCGATCGAGAATTCGCACGCGGCCTGCGTGATATGGGGGTTGTATTCAATGGCTAATATTAAATATATTTCGTCGGATGGCGTTGAATTTAATATGTTAGATTTTCAGGCTATCAAATTACACACAGCAAATTTTCACAAAGTGACCTGGACGCCTGAAACAATAACACGGCAGTACGGAACAAAAATAAATCGATTTACTAAAACAGAGCAACGATTCAGCTGCCTTTTTAAATTCAAAGGAAATCCTGCAGACCGAAAAAAGCAAATCGATGATTTTATCTTCCAGACGGAGCAGGACATCGCAAGGGAAAAGCCTGGCGCGATTTGGTGGAATGACCAATATATAAATATATTTTTTGTTAGTCATTCAAGCCACCCAGAAGGAAGCGGCATCGCCTACACGCAACTAGAGGGCGAATTTTATGCGCCTTATCCTTTCTGGATAGAAGAGCAGACGGCCATCATAAGACCATCAGAGGAAAGCTCGCAAGGGTTCCCTGCAGACGTTAAAGGATATCCTGCAGACCGTGAATTCAAATACGGATATAATCCGAAATATAGTTATCCTTACGCCAAAACTGCTGTTTATTTGCGTGTAGATTCAGCACTGCCGGCAAATTATAGGGCCGTTGTATATGGGCCGACCCCAAAAGTGCAGTTTTCAATTTCCGGCCATTTGTACGAAGTAAATTATTCGCTTCGAGCCGGTCAAATTATGATCATCGATTCAAGGGACTATATACCAATAACAGAGCGCTGCATGGTGGTTAACGAAAACGGCACAAAAATCAATGTTTTCGATTATCGAAATCCAAACAGCCTTTTATTTGAAAAGGTGCCAAACGGGGACGTTATTTTAAATTATTCAAGAACTTACGGAATCGACCTGACTTTGTACCAGGAAAGGAGCGCGCCGATTTGATTATCATTGATTCAAATTTTCATGAAATTGGAGAAGCGGACATTGACATCGACTGCGAATTTGGGACATCAGAAGACGCAACAAACGACTTTCAATTAATGAATGCCACAATTCAGGACGCAAAGACAGCCGATGGATTTTACATCCCCGGCACCGAAATCGGCGGCCGTTTTGAGTATTCAAAAGATAAAAGCGAAGAAAACGCGGCGCTGCTTCGAGGCTATACCTGGCGCGGTATTCTATCGCAAGACGTTATTCTGCCAGACGTCGGCGAAGACTACAAAATTGTAACAGGGGAAGCAAACGCCGTGATTTCATCAATCATGGCTGGTAGATTTGGCGGCGTTTTTTCAGTATCTGCAGAAGACTCAGGGCTGACAATTACAGACTATCAATTCCCGCTATATATTAATGTCTTGGACGGCATCGAAGGGATGCTGGAATCATTTAGTTATAAGCTAAGAATCAAAGCATTCAAAAGCGCATCAGGGCAGCCCATAACGATAGAATTATCGGCAGCACCTGCAACAGTATTGACCGGAACCATGAACAATGATTCCCCCGTCCCACTAACCTATATAGACGACAATATGGGGATTAATCATTTAATTTGTGGCGGCAGCGGAGAGCTTCAAAATCGAATGATTCGCCATCTTTACATTGACGATCAGGGCGAAATTTCTCAAACGCCATTTTATACAGGTTTTAAAGAACGTACAAAGTTTTTTGATTATCCAAACGCCGAAAGCGAATCGGATCTGATTGATTCAGGTATAAAAGAGCTGAAGGAATTAGCATCAAAAAAAGAATTAGGCTTTAAGGTTCCAGAAGATGCCAATCTGGAAATCGGCGACATAATAACGGCCGTTTTTCCGAACGGCATGACGGTTCAATCGCCTATCGTTTCTAAGATTTATAAAATTGTCGGCGGATTAACATCCACAGAATACAAAGTGAAAGGGGAGTATTAACATGGCCAAATTAATAAATGGAAACGGCAATCCGGCCGTATATGCAAATGAAGATTCTGACTTGCTCGCTGCTATAATGGGCAATCGGACCTCAATAACAGCAATCGGCGAACAATTCAGAGCAGATCAGGCCGACGCCAACACAATCGAAGTGTTTGACGGCGTAATCATCACAAAAGAAGGCCGAAGGATTCAATTAGATGCGAACCAGGTTGACCTGTTTGAAATTCCAACAGGCACCCAGGGACAAACCAATTATTATATTATCGGTTATCATCTTTATACTGACACAGATGCGAACCAATTCTGTGAAGTATTTGTCCAGCTAATGGAAAGCGCAAGCGACACAATTCCAGAGGACACCTTCCGAGGCGGCGCCGACGATGTATTTGTTTCACTATATCGCGTAACTCAAGACGGATTGAACATCGATTCAATCGATTTGTTGCTTCCAACAATTTCCACGATTAGTGAAATAAATGCAGATTTATCTGAATTAGCTAGGAAGGTGGTGAATAGAATGTATAATATCACAATTCAAAAAGTACCCTCAACAGGTTTTAGTGTTGATATTTCAAACTTAGACGACACACACTATCTTGTAATGTCTACTGGTTCAGGTCTCACCAGCGGAAGCGGTAATGTTCACAAAGCTTTAATTAGCACCCTTAAAGGTGGTGCGAATATCACACTAGCATATGGTAATCAGGCAATTACAATTAGTTGTTCAGCTAATGGCATTTTAACAGTGTCTGCACCTGATAACTATAACAACATTGGTTTCTCAATGATTGAATCGTTAAGTTAATTGCTTACAATTAAAATAACAAAAGTAAGCCTACTAGCAAGAGTGTATATACTTCACTGTAGCAGAAATGCCTTGCTAGTAGCATTAAAATAACTTATCAAATAAAGTAACATTTATTGAGTAAAGCGGTCTTGTGTGGCTAACAAGCCTACTAACAGTGCTGACTATGTTAGCCTACCGCATACTCAATTAAAGTAACATTTATCGGAGGATTATATGAAAATATTAGTATTAATCATTATGTTATCTATTTTATCCTTACAACCCGGCTATCAAAATCTTAAAGGTAAAAGCGGAAAGATAAAAAAGAAAAAAGGATATCATTAATCGAACAAAAACGTTTGAAAGGGGATAGAAGAATGAAAAATAAACAGTATTTATTTTCATTAGATTTTTGGGCTGCAGCAGCACACCGCGCCCTTTGGACAGGCGCCCAAACAGTGCTGGCTACAGTTGCGACGGCTAAATTTTTAAGTGATTTTAATATCACAGAAATCTGTTCAGTTTGTGCAACGGCGATGATCTTGTCAATTTTAAAGTCCGTTGTCGTTGGCCTTCCAGAAGTTGAGGAATAAAAATGAACACCGTTGAAGCGATGCAGCAGGGCCTGCAGATGCTACTGAATCTATTTAATATAGCCGCGCTGTTATATGCATTTCGTTTGTTTTTAAGAAAGCCACGCGACACCATAGAAACAAGAATCGTTGAATTAGAAGTGAAAGTGAAGGAGATTGATCAGTCACTCCACCAGGGAAACGACAGATTCAAAGCGCAAGAAAATACAAACGAAATCATATTGCATTCAATCCTGGCATTGATTGAATTTGAAATTCAGTACTGCCTTGTGGAGAATAAACCCATGTCAGAAGAGCTTAAGAAGGCGCGAGCCGATTTGAATTCGTTTTTATCAAGTCGCAAAGGGGGGATTTTATGAGCAAAGTTGAAGAAGGCACCAAAATCGCAAAATCTATGATGTCCGGATTTCGCTATCTATACGGCGGCAATGGCCAGAATTACACCAAAACATTAGTAAATCAGCTGGCGAAGCAATATCCTTCCAAGTATACGGCCGAAATCAAAAAAGAGGCCCTGAAGGATGCTGACAAAGGATTTAAGGCCGGGGATTGTTCTTTTTTTGTATGTAAAGCCATCGGAATCGCCCGAACCGATTCAGCCACCCTGAAGAAGAAAGCCACCAAGGCCTTCGATATTTCAAAGACCAACGCCAAAGAAGGCATGATTTTATGGAAATCGGGGCATGTGGCATATATTGGAGACGGCCTGAAGGTTTATGAATTCAGAAGCACAAAGGCCGACGCAACCGTTTCGAGCTTTGAAGCCAGGGCGAAAGATTTCACGGTCATGTGTATCGTTAAGGGCTCATTTTTGGATCAGGATCTGCAGACGGCACCACAGGAGCCAAAAACGAATTATTATCCAGCTACCCCGAAAAATTGGAAGGGCACATCAATAGTGGCAGCCCTTGCAGCAGTTGGGGAGAAAGACACAAGCATGAGCCACAGAAAGAAGATTGCAGCCGCTAACAATATAAAAGGCTATATCGGAAGCGCCGCCCAGAATCTGCAGCTGGTGGCATTAATTAAAGCCGGTAAATTAATAAAGTGTTAGAAATCATCTTTTTAGATGTTTTTCTCCTACATAAAGGACCTGCCCGCGTTAATCGCGGACGGGTCCTTTTTTATTGTTCACAAATAATCCATAAAATATAATCAAAAAATGATTGCTTTATGTATATACATATAGTATTATAATAACAGAAAGGGAACAAAGAAAGGAAGGAAAAACAATGAACGAAATCACAATCAAATTAAACGAAGAGGATGCTGGAATCTTAAAAGAGCTTTTAAGCGCATCTGCAGACTATGCCAACAATACACCTGTTAGCAATTCGGACGTTATAAGCGGGCTCCTGCGTTTTTACAAAAAAAGCCACATTAAGCGAATATCACAATTTGTACAAAAAGGATATTGCCATGTATATTGCGTACCAGACAACAAACAAATAGAAAGGAACAGCGCATGGAAGAAGAGATTTTGAAATTCTTACGGAAGAAAATAAAAGGCGATGCCGGCTTTGTTGGATTTCAAGACGATGACAGCGTGGAATTTTATATTGATTTAGATTGTTTAAATCACGGGAAAATATATATAAAGGTTGATCCAATAATATATTTTAGCGGCCATTCTGCCAATATTATCGCCCAAGGAATCCTGGAAGAGGCTAAACAATTTGTAAATGATTTATTATTTGAAACGGAAGGAGAATAGACATGGCAAAGCCAAAGACTAAAACAGAAAACATCATCATGCGCACTTCAGAGCGCGAAAAAGCAGAAATCAAAGAAGCAGCTGAAAAAATGCAAATGAGCATGAGCGATTTTGTATTATATTGCATTAGAAAAGAAATTACCAGAATGGAAATGTTACGAATCAATACACACTGATTACACACTGCGTGTGTATTGCGTGTGTATTCCGTGTGTATTGCGTGTGTACTGAATACACACGCATGCAAGTTTCAATAAATTTCAAACGAGGATAAAAAATGAAGAATATACTTATATGCAATCAAAAAGGGGGAGTCGGAAAGACCCTAATCAGCGACGAACTGGCTTTTATGTTTGAAGCCGACGGAATCAAAATAAATTTTTTTGATTTAGATCAGCAAGGCGGAACCCTTCACGAAACAAGTGAAAGCGATGACGCGATTGTTTCAATCATAGACACACCAGGCGCGCTGATGTCAGAGCTTCCTGAATGGATTAAGGCAGCGGACATGATTATAATACCCACATTAATGAGCAATCGAGACGCTGCGCCATTGGAAAGAATGCTGCAGATAGTCGAAAAGAACAAAAGAGCAGAAACACCGGTCCTTGTGATAATGAACCGTTGGGATCGCTGCAATATCACGAAGGACTTCATTGAATGGTTTAATACTAGATTTCCGGATTCAAAAACAGCCGTTTTGTGCAACTCGACAGCTTTCAACCAGGCATCGGCCAGAGGAATCTCGGTCCAGGCATACAGAAAAAAGGGAAAAGCTGCGGAGCAAATGGCTCAAATTTACGGCTACATAAAAACAACATTGAATATAAAAGAGGGGTGGCGATAATATGACGGAATCAATGTTTTCTGCAGCGGCGGCAAAAAGGCAGATGGATCAAGCTGCCAAAATTAAAAAAGGTGGCATTGATGCAGCAGGGCCTTCAAAAAAAATTGAAAGAATTAATATATCACTAAGTGAGGAAAGCCGCAGAAAACTGCAGATTTTAGCAGACAAAAACGAAACGACAGTTTCGCAATTAATCAGGAGCTGGATCATTGAAAAGTATGACGAATAAAAAATCTTATTGTCGAAATTGTGAAAAAAATATATTATTGAAATTGAAACCGAAATACAACGGGAGAATAAACGAAACGGAAGCGATGCGCATTTTTCAATCTATCGGATAAATATCTGTTAATCAAAGCGCGTCGCGTTATGCGATGCGTTTTTTTTATAACGTTTTTTCTTTATTTTCCCAAAAAAGACAATAAAAAAATCCCTACCAGACGACCAAATCAAGACGGGATTTTTTCACGCGTTAACAAATGAGCCTTTAGGAGATATGAGCCTATAAGATTCACTGTCATATATTTACACGACGAGAGACCCGGAAAAATGAAACCAGACAAAACATCCCTCGCTTTCGTGATTTTTCAAAGTGATTATATCAATTTCACAATTTGTACACAAGTACAAAAATTAAAAAAATAGGGAGACTCAGAAAATGAATGAATCGGAGAAATTTATCGAAGAATTTTATTATGAAATTTATTTGTGGATGACCATCAAGAAGCCTAATGGGTTAGGGTTGAAGGGATTAGAGCTTTTGATCTATGCAATTATATTCAAGTACACAGGCGATGGATTTAAAAATGTTAATGTTGCAGGAAAAAGCAAACTATTCGCTGAACTGACAGGTTCCACGCCCAGAGGATGCAGGAAGGCACTCAATAATTTGATCAAAAGGGATATATATCAAAAATCGAACCTGCTGATGGCTGTCTGGTTCAAATAAATAAAAGATAAGAGGATTATGAAAATGGGAGATAATGCTGAAATTATAATTCATATTCCGGCGGGGGAATTGCGGGAACAAAAACCATCTTTTGATTGTAATTATCCTGCAGATGTTCGCTATAATACCAAAATTTCATGGATAGCTAAATCGCTTTATTGCGAAATAAGAGCGCTATCTTCAAAATATGGTTTTTGTTGGGCGAAAAACGAATATTTTGAAAAAGTCTTTGAAGTAGATAAAAGAACAATAATCCGGCGCTTAAAGGAACTAGAGACCGAAGGATTTATTGAGATATTAAAAGCCAGAAACGATTGTGATGGCAAAATATATCGAATAATTAGGATCGCAGGCTCAAAGATTCAAACAAGAGAGCCTGAGAAAGAACCTGAAAAAGAAGTGACAAAAATGTCACCAAAACGACGACAAAACTGTCACCAAAGAAGTGACAAAACTGTCACCCATGGAATAAATCTAGATAATAATATAATGTATAACCGCGCGCGTGCGCGCGATAACATAAACAAATCAAAAAGTAAAGACAAAAAACCACAATTTTTCAATTATGAACAACGCGACTATGACTTCGACGCATTAGAAGCCGTACTTTTACACGGTTCTACTTCAAAGGAAGGGGCTGGCGGATAATGAAAGAATGTGAAGTGATAATTGAAACGGATATAAATCCCTTTGAACAACGAAACGGCATCGTTGGCCTGGCATTCAAGAAGCCAGACGGAGAAGCAAAAACATTATTCGGCAGCGTGAAGGATTCCACTGCTAACAGGGCAATTCTTTACGGCATCAAAAACGCCCTGCCATATTGCAAGGGTTTTGAAGTAATACATTTGTATTTAACAAATGGTTACACTACCGGCGGATTTAATTATCTAGCATCCTGGAAGGAACACGGATGGAAAACCGCAAGCGGCGGCGATTTAAAAAACGCCGACCTTTGGCAGCAGATAGAAAATGAGATTGAAGGAAAGGAGATGATCATCCACCTAAACGAATTCAACGGATATTTCCACTGGTTAAGGGCTGAATGTCAGCGAAGGGCGAAAAAATGAAAGAATTCCTTGGAATTTATCAGGTGGCGCGGCGACAATATGGCCTACGAATGCAAGTCAAAAAAAGCATTTATGAAGATTGCTGCCTGACAATATACCAGGGCGAAAAAACGATTATAAGGATCAAAGATGAAAACGAAGAAAGCATGTACAACCAAGCAACCCGAGAGCTTAAGCAATGGATTAAAAATCATGCTGAGAGCTCCGCCAAGAAAGGAGCCGAAGAAGATGGCGAAAACAATTGAAAAAATTGGAATTTGTAAATTCTGCCAGCAATCGAAATATATTCGAGTTGCGGAAGACATGCCAGATGAAAAAATCAACGACCAAGTGAGTTATGAATGCAGCTGCGAGGCGGGCAAGATCTGGCGCGCCGGAATCGATGAGAAGAAGAGAATCGAAGCGATGATTTTAGAAGCTAAAGGAATCAGCTTCGCTCTTTTAGACAAAGACAAACCAGCAATTGAAAACCTAGTGAATGACCTTGTTCCGGTAATGGTTAAGAACGAAATCAAAAAGATTTCAATTTGTCACGAAAAAACAAAAGTCACTATCAGAAGCACTTCGCAAGGCGTGACTATCACGCGAAACGATACATATAGCGAGGAAGGCAGGGCAAACAAATGAAATCAATTATGCAGCAGGACGACGGGACCTGTTATCTGTGCATGAAACTAAATTGTGATTATGGGCCAAAATTCTACACAGAAGAGCACCATGCCATATTTGGGACAGCTCAAAGAAGACTATCTGAACAATACGGCCTAAAAGTTTATTTGTGCCTTGATCATCACAGGCAAGGACCACAAGCCGTACACAATAATCACAAGAATGCAAGATTGATTCAGGCAGAAGCCCAGGAAGCCTTTGAGAAGTATTTTCCAGAATTAAACTTTCGGGATATTTTTGGGAAGAATTACAAGTGACGGGGGAAGAGAAATGAAAATGACGGCTGAAGAAATCGCGAAAAGGTACAAAGAAGACCCAAGCCGCGAAAACATGCAGCAGTTGGCAAAGGAAAACGGCTGCAGTCTGCAGGAAGTGGGGCAATTTTTGAAGGATGCAGCAGAAAAAGAGAAAAAGCGCAAACCAGGGCGACCAAAAAAGGACCCGCAAAGCGGCAAAAAGCCCCATGGCGACGCGCCAAAAATCGACACACAAAAAAAGCTGTCGATTAAAAGCGAACTAGACTCTGCAAAAATGAGCACTGAAGAGGAACCAAAAAAAGAGATTCCTGAAGCAGTACGGCGAACATTAATGAACCGCCTGGAGCTATTAGCGGAAAAACAAAGGGGATTGATTGCATCGCTGGAAGCTGTCAACGAAGAACGTGAAGAGATTTCGCGGTTTTTATGGGGGGGTAGCTTATGAGGAAAAAAGAATATACCGGAAAATATCCAATCGAATCCCGCGATCTGCTTTATTGCAAAGCATATTCGCTTAAATATCCGCGCTGGTTAAATCAATATAATTCGCTAAAAGACGCCGTAAAGGCCATTAACTATGATAGTGCCGGCGGACCTTCCGGAAGAATATCAGACACAACGGCAGACAATGCCACAAAGCGAATGATTATCCGGGGGAAAATGATGAAAGTTGAGCAATGCGCATTTGAAGCAGGCGGCGACCTGGCGGAATATATTTTAAAAAGCGTCATCAATGAAAATGTGACGTTTGAGGACATGAAAGCGGCAGGGATGCCTTGCGAGAGGCGCTGCTTTTATGAAAAACGGCGCAAATACTATTATTTGTTAAATCAAATAATTTAAAAAGGGGGAAGCATGAAGGCAAAAATATGCGACCGCTGCGGCAATTTTTTCAATCTGCAGCAGCAAGAAACAAACGAATTTAAGCTTAAAAAAATTAACAAAACCGCGAGCCGGTATGAAAAATCATTGGACCTTTGTCCAAAATGCCAGGAAGAGCTGCGACAATGGTTTGATGAAAGGAACCCGAAAAAATGAAAGGTTTTCCAACATTAGGAAGATGCGCAAAGTGCGGCGATTTAGAAGGGCCATGGGAACTAGATGGCGACCTTTGGCTGTGCGAGAAATGCGCGGGGAGAGAAGAGAATGAAAAGATTATTAATAAAAGCAAAAAAGTTTATGTCGGCGCAAGAACGCCTGCATACGATTTTGAACATTCAGCAAATGCAAAAAGAAGGCATTGTAATTCTAGATGATATGTTTGAAATCATACCGGAGCCAAACACCTGGTATAAAACAAGTATAGCGAATCCCACATCATTCGAAGACGTGATTTTTTGTGATGACAAAGGCGAAATGTACTTAGGCACCATGGACGCCCTGAAGCGTTTTGTTGATAAAACAGGAATGAGCATCGAAAACGTAGTTGCATGGATGCCAGCACCCGAACCTTATGAAGAAGATTGAAGAACAAATCGAAGGACAATTAAATATTTTTGATTGTATGGGACAAAAGCCACCTGAAGACTTTCGGCAACAACCTAAAAAGGACAAACCGAAGGGAATCTGCGAAGGTTGCCTTTTTGATGACAACCCTTGTTTTTGGTTAGATTCAAAAACGCCCTGTATTCGTGGAATGAGCAGGATTAGGGAAAAGGATGGCTGGCACCGATTAAACAAAGGCGTAACGACACCAGGGCGAACAAACGGAGCTTATCCCACAAATACAAACAAGCGTGAAAAGGTTGACATTATTATGCGACTCGAAACGAATGAATTATTCGTTACATTCGGGGAAGGAATCAACGAAGCGTTGATTTTACAGAGAGGCACGCCCAAAGGGCAAATTGTGGCTTGGCGATATCGAAACAGGGGGAATGAGTATGAATATAATTCAAAAAATGAGAAGGATCCTGAAGAAGAATGAAAAAGCAGGGCTGCCAGCGCCTAAAAGTATTCAAGAACTTTGGATTATGGCGGCGCACAATTATTTTGTGAAAGAGATGCCACACTCTGCATTTTTAAGGAATGCGCAAAAAAATTATAGATTCGTGAGGAAATAAAAATGTATTTACAAAAAGCCATTGAAAGAGCCGAAAACGATGCCATCAGCGCACAGAATACCGCTGACGTCAGAGGCCGAGGCGCGGATCTGAAAATTGCGGAGCACAAAAAAGAAATTGCGATCTGGTTAAAAGAAATAAAAGACGCAAGGGAAATATTAAAGCGTTACGAAGACGGCAAGCTGTCAGAGGTTCAGGCATTGCAGCAGATAAAAGAAGCATTGAAGGAAATTCCAAACGGCCAAATTGTCATGCCTAGACATATAGGATGGCCAGAAAGGAGATGACATGCGGGATATATTACTGGCGGCAGCATTGACCTGGTGCTTGTGGCTAACGTGGGACATTTATCACAATTACAAGCAGGACAAAAGAAGCGAAATAATAGACAAGTGCACCCTGAAGGTTTTACAAGGCCATTAAAAGCGCATAACAAAAATAGAAAAGAGGCTAAAAGATGACGGCGGAAGAACTAAAGACCGAACTAATGAAAGTAATGACTGAAGAGTTAAAGGAAATCAACGACAACTGGGAACGAAAAGGAATTTTAAACGGATTCGACCAGGGCCGCAGCTATGAACTGGGAGTTGTAGAAGGTTCAATGATTAAGATTATAAAGGAGTTTAACGATGACAAGAGAAGAAATCAAACACTGGGACCCGATTCTGCCACATAGAGCAATTTATATTTGTGATGAAAATTGCAGCAGTACCTGCGAAGGTTGCAAGACGGTTATAGATGGCATAAAATACACAACTGACGTTATTCACGCGAAGAACGGCCCGGTTGTGAATGTCAGGGAATGGGAAACAAGATTTTACATTAAGCAATTAAAAGACGGGCTTTTATATTATTGCGAAGGGGTCAAAAATGAGTAGAGTAAAAGATAATAAGGCGGTTAGAAATATAATCGCTGAAACAATAAACGAATGCGATGCAATTGCAGCAGAAAACAATGAAAAATTTACCCAAACAGTGCAAAGCGTAACCTTTGCTATATTGCAAGATATTTCAATCAGTCTGGCCGTTATAGCCGATGCGATGACAAAGGAGTCTGAAAATGATAACTGAAATGATTAATACAACCCTTCAAGCAGTCATCGAAATATCAGATCAGAAAAACACGATTCTAATTAAGCAAGGCGGAAAACCTGTTTTGTCAGAGCTAAACGCCTTTAAAGTGATATTAAATCCAGAATTCGAAAAATATAATAAATGCTATGTCAAAAACATAAGAGCATCAATGACCGGATTAATAATAGACATAGAGACACCTGAAGAACGAGAAGAGACGGAACGAATAAAAAATTGGGAGAATAAAAAAATGGGAGACTATGGAAAAAAATAGATGACGCCATAAAACATGCGGACGGAAAGTTTGAAATTACAGTGAATGGAATGAATACTCATATTTTAGGCGATTCCAACAAAAACGGCATAATGATGGCAGCGTATGGAATGGTTCAAACATTCGCACGTCATGCCGGCGGATTCGATAAAGCAATTCAAATTATAACTGAATTGAATGAGGTAATAGATTCAGAGATAACGGAAAATAAACGGAATGACTGCGCCGAATAAAAGACAGCTCAAAAAGGGAGATACTTTGAAAGGAGTTTTAAAAATGTCAAAGTATTTCAATCAAACAAAATTCAAGGAAATTATTAACGGTTTAGTTGCGTGCTGCGATCTAAATCCTGAGCAACTATTAAAAAGCGCTACTGAGATATACTTAAGTAGTGCAGCAGAAGACCGAGGCGAAAGCATCTGGAACAGTTGCGGAGCAGGCTGCACCGTTAAAGTGTCATCAATAGTTAGATGCCAGGCTTGCGGACATGAGCGCGGCCGATTCGTTGGAGATGTACTGGATTATTGTCCAGCCTGCGGAAAGACAATGAAAATGGGGGCAAAATGTTAATCATAATACAAGTGGGAATCTGCCTGATGTGTTTTGTATTTGGATTTTTAATCGCGCTTTTAATCCAACTAAAAACCGAGAAGGCAGAAGCGGAGCGCTTAAGGAAGCGCCGCAAGGAATGGAAGCAAAAGCGTGAAAAAATGTGCGAGCGAACAAAGACTTCGGGAATGTGTCCTGGAGCCTGCGAAATATGCGCATGGGGTCGAAGTGTTTATGAAAATTAAAAAGCTATTCGGATTATGCGAAAGAAAGGGCTGCAAGAAATTTGCATGCCGTGTAATGACAATTTATGACAAAAAGAAGGGCAAAATCGGAGAAATACATCTGTGTGATGATTGCGCCTGGGAGATTTACGAAAAAGGAATTGAAGAGCTGGGGGAAAGAAAATGAACGATTTATTTGAAAAATTTAAAAATCTAGTAAATGACGCCGAAGCCGAATTAAAAATTTCTGTTAAGCCGGGATTAAAAACAACAGTTTACGGCGACGGGAATACCATAGGCCTTTTAATGGCGATGCTTTCAATAGCGAATGTATTATCAAAAAAAGGCGGCACAATTGAAGACGCATTAAATGCTGCAATTAGATTAAGCAGAATAACAGGTTCGGTTGTATGCGAATCTGAAGAACAAATGAACGTTATGGAAGCGATAATAAAAACAGGAATAAAACCAGAGGATCTTCAGAAATAAACAAAGGGTCACTAATGGGGAATTTGGAAAGAATATAATAATTGTGTAACGTATTGAGTCTCCCCTCAATATTTATTTTTCTAA